>ENA-UOOI01002193-UOOI01002193.1-fermentation-metagenome-genome-assembly--contig:-NODE-2193-length-17721-cov-13.034530_pt1 | contig 17721 bp, 13 predicted proteins | sample MGYA00245779_ERZ724027 | MGnify/ENA primary metagenome ERZ724027 (study PRJEB28704, sample SAMN03018318) | fermentation metagenome | biome: anthropogenic terrestrial biome; feature: soil...
AAGTTAATAATTTTGTCTAACTTGGAACTGTCCTACAAATAGGGAAGGTTACATATTTAGTTTAGCGTTAATGGGTTCAAGAACAGGTGTCACATAATTTTTAAAATTATCTTCACTTGATAAATCTCTTACTGCGATCAATTCATTCTGTCGTGCTCTTAGATAAGGATAATACATAGTTATGAAAATATTTGTGTGTTTAGATTATTGATTAGCTTTTCTTTTTCTGACTTATTCAGATTTAGTGACAAACATATTTGATTCAGTTCGCTGTTTATCTTATTAAAAAAAAGATTATGTACACTCCTTTTCTTTACGGTATTGATAAATAAGACATTTAAAGAATCAATTGGAATTTGACTGATGTAACGAGAACAGATTTCAAATTGAGTGAAGTCGGTCATCTTAGGAAGAGAACCATAGTACTGTTTCACAATTTCCTTATATTCATGGGTATAAAGAACTTCCATTATTGTTGATGAATCCGGTCCTATACTCTTTTCTGATTTTCTAATCAACTGAAAATTCTTGTAATCAGAATCAAAAGAAATGATGCCGATATTCTTATCATAATTTTCGTACTTCTTGAGACATATTCCAGGTACAATTAAATATATCTCATTAAATATTTTCTTATACGCACTAATCTGACCAGACAATCGATACTCTTTATCTAGTTCTGTCTTTATCTCGAACACCTTCGAAGTTCCATTAAACATGGTTAGGTCAGCGATAGCTTTACCTATTCTAAATTCACTAAAAATTACCGAATTTGAACTACCTAATTCTTTTTTAAGCCATTTATTAATAAATTCATTCTTATAAAAATATTCGTTCGGATAATATTTACCTAGTACTTTGTAGAGGTGCTTGTAATATTTAAGGTATGTGATTTTTCTATTGAAGAGATTTTTATCATATCTGTCTATTTTCAAGTTAATTGAACTAAGATCATCCTTCAAAATGCGACTTATTTCACTCCTCATAAAAAGTGAAGAGTAGTCTCTTAACTGATTGACAGGATATGTTTTTTTAAGATACATACTTACTAGGAACCAAATAGTTAATTTCCTCAAAGATAAATATAAAAAAGAAATAACCAAAAAACCATCCCCACCATTACTTCTTTCTGACAGTGGGGATGGTTACAAAACTCCCCCAATCACCTCTCTCCAATAAACTCAATGATCCGCTCACACGCCAGTCCATCTCCGTAGGGGTTGTTTGCTTGCGACATCCTGTTGTAATATTCCTGATCATCCAACAAACGGGAGGTTTCAGAAACAATCAGATCATAATTGGTGCCAACAAGTTTCACGGTACCCGCATCTACTGCTTCGGGACGCTCTGTTGTGTTGCGCATAACCAAAACCGGCTTGCCTAATCCGGGAGCTTCTTCCTGAATACCACCACTGTCCGTCAGTACCAATGTACTTTGATTCATCAGATACACAAAGGGCAGGTACTCCAATGGTTCAATAAAATGAATGTTTGTATCTACTGGCTTTTCCTCAATATTCTTAGAAACTGCAGCCTCACCAAAAATCTCTTTAATCGGTTTGCGCACATTGGGATTCAGGTGCATGGGATACACAAAATCCACATCAGGATACTTCTCCGTCAGCGTTTTGATGGCATTGCACATATGAATAAAACCATCCCCAAAGTTCTCTCTTCTGTGGCCGGTAATCAGTACCAACTTACGACTGTTTGGTAGTGGCGACATAAAGTCTTCGACCATCTCACCCGGTAAGCCACTCTCTAAAAGAGTATCTTTTATTTCCGACTGCAGGCTTTTATCGCTCTTAATCTTGTCTAATACCAGATATAAAGCATCAATCACCGTATTGCCAGTTACAGTAATAGTAGACTCATCAACGCCCTCTTTCAGTAGATTCTCTTTACTAAGTGGTGTAGGAGCAAGGTTAAATGCCGAAATCCTGCTAGTAATCTGTCTGTTCATCTCCTCCGGCCATGGGCTGTAAATGTTGTGAGTTCTCAACCCCGCCTCAATATGGGCGACAGGTATCTGCTGATAAAATGCAGCAAGCGCAGCAGCCATAGAAGTAGTTGTATCACCATGCACAAACACAACATCCGGCTGAGCCTCCTGATAAACATCCCGTAAGCCCGTAAGCACACGAGCAGTAACATCATACAAATCCTGCCCTTGCTTCATGATATTTAAATCATAATCAGGTTTAATTTCAAACAGATGCAACACCTGATCAAGCATCTCTCGGTGCTGACCGGTTACACATACAATTGTCTCAAACCTATCGGTATGTTTTTGAAACTCCTTTACCAGAGGTGCCACTTTAATCGCTTCGGGACGTGTGCCGAAGACCAGCATCACTCGTTTTTTTTGTTCCATAATATCTTTTTAAATGATCAACTTGTTATATTTGTGAGTAGCTGTGAAATGCCCCGAGCGCATGATGCATCATCATGATGTCGGGTATATTTTGTTTTTAATTATCGCCTGAATACCCCGGCAAAATCAAGAATCACCTTATCATCCCTCCAGGGAAGTTCTTTAAACTGATTATGCGCAACCAGCATCACCACAATATCCGCCATCTCGTATGCCTCTTTGTAGTCGGTCAGCTTAAACACCTTGTGATCCTCAATATTAGGTTCAACTATAAGAAAATCGGCATTATTATGCCCCTGCATCACCTTCGTTGCAATGTACTTAGCAGGCGACTCACGCAAATCGTCAATATTCGGTTTAAAAGCAAGCCCCATCAGCGCAACCACCGGCTCCTTACCATGTTCTAACTCAAACTGCTTCATGGAAACCTGAGTCTTCTCGGCACACCAAAAAGCCTTGTAGTTATTCAGTTCACGCGCCTTACCAATAATCTGACTCTCCATTGGAAAAGCCGAAGTTATAAAGTACGGGTCCACCGCAATACAGTGACCACCCACACCGCTTCCCGGCTGCAATATATTTACCCTCGGATGCTTATTGGCCAACTCAATCAATTCCCATACGTTTATACCCGCCTTATCACAAATGATAGACAACTCATTCGCAAAAGCAATCTGTACGTCGCGCGACGAGTTCTCCGTAAGCTTACACATCTCCGCTGTGCGAGTATTCGTCTTATGAGAAACACCTTTGACAAACCTGCTGTAAAACTCCACAGCCTTTTCGGTCGACTCAGGATTAAGTCCTCCAATAACACGATCATTATTCACCAACTCATGAATAATATTACCCGGAAGCACCCTCTCTGGGCAATAAGCAATATATATCTTATCCTTCAGTTCGGGACGCTCACTAAAAATCAGCTCCGCCATCTTCTCGGTAGTACCCACCGGCGAAGTAGACTCGATAATATACAAATCACCCTCCTTCAGGAAAGGCAAAACATTACGAGTAGCCGCCTCCACATACGAAATATCCGGTTCATGATCACCCGTAAAGGGCGTTGGCACCACAATAAGGAACACATCACTCGCTTCCGGCTCCGTTTGTGCCCTTAGCCAACCATTCTTCACCACCTTAGCAGCAAGATCGGCCAACCCTGGCTCCACAATATGAATCTTACCCTGGTTGATGGTCTCAACCACATGAGGGTTCACATCCACCCCCACAACTTCAATACCGTTATCTGCCGCAACAATTGCTGTGGGGAGACCGATGTACCCCAGTCCTATGAAACATGCTTTCATGTATATATTATCTTATAATTGCCTTTTATTTAACATCCACCCACCTATTCTCCTTCAAGCTTTTAATAGCTGCAAAGCTAGCTTGGGTAGTATTCACAATACTTTCAAACGGTATAAGAGCATCACCCCCCGATTGAATAGTTTTAATCAACCTGTGGAATTGATTCTTATGCCCCTTATCCATTGAAGTCTTCAGTTTCGAGAAACCCTTCACACCATACCCTTTCGTCTCACGGAAGTTATCCATGATAAGCGTACGCTCTTGCGAGAACACCTCCACACGCTCCTTAGAATAAGCCTTAGAGCCATTTGCGAAGTAGTTGATCACCCCTGTCGATCCATTCTCATACCTCAATAAAATAGAAGCATTATCTGTATTCTCCTCAGGATTAGCTCCCATCGCATTCATACAAACAGACTTCACTTTACTACCTGTCAGAAAACTAATCAAATCGATGTAATGACAAGCCTCACCAATTATTCTGCCACCACCCGTCTTCATATCGTGCACCCATACGTTGGCAGGAATAAAACCCGCATTCATGGTAGCGATCACGTTCATCTGGCTGTCACCCACCAGACTCTTAATCTTCTCTATATGCGGGGAGAACCTGCGATTGAAACCTACTGTGAGAGTCTTTCCCGACTTCTCATAAACATCAATAATATTTTGAAGTTCTTCATCATTAAGAGCAAGAGGCTTCTCCACAAAAACATTCTTACCTGCCTGCAAACCCTCAATCACCATTTGCGCATGCAAATCATGACGTGTGGTGATCAATAAGGTATCCACCTCATCATCCTTCAGGATCTCCTTGTAGTCGGTCGTTGAATGCGAAAAACCATATTTCTTTGCCAGCAAGGTACTACTCAATCCACCCTGGCTCGATACATATTTAAAACCAGCCCCGCTATCTTTCAGGGCAGGCATCATCGTCATTTTTGTAAAGTTACCGGCACCAATCACACCGATCACCCCTTTCGCCCCTTCATAGCGGTTATTGACAAATGAAACAGTGTGCAATGGTTCCTTCTTTTCAGTGCTATCATAGCTGATGATGGAAGCGATCGATTTATGAGCCCCTATATCACCATATATCTTTCTATAATCATCCAGCGGTACAATCTCGGTAATCATTTCTCTCACCTGCAGCGCACCCGAGGAAATCGCGTACAGTACCGACTCAAAATTTCTCTGCTCTGTCCACCGTACAAAAGGAAGAGGATAATCCATTCCCTTCTGTTCGTAGTTGTCGTCATACCTGCCGGGACCATAAGAACAGGAAACCTGAAAAGTCAGTTCCTTCTCGTAGAATTCAGCACGACTGATATTCAAGCCAATCACCCCCACCAGCACAATCTTACCCCGTTTCCGGCTCATTCTTGCAGCCTGAGAGATGATCGCATCCGTATGTGCCGAAGCAGTAATAACCACACCATCGGCACCCACACCGTCCGTCTGTTCCTCTACGAACTTAACGACATCACCCTGACCAGAGTTAAAGGGGATGATCCCCCATTTTTCAGCCAGTGCCAGTTTTTCCTCATCCAGGTCAGAGCCGATTACCCTGCACCCATTTGCTTTCAGCAACTGGGCAGTCAGCAGACCGATCAATCCAAGACCAATCACCACCACTGTTTCACCCAGTGTAGGATTCAATAATCTGATTCCCTGCAGGCCAATTGAGCCGACCACCGTAAAGGCAGCCTCTTCATCCGATACATTCTCCGGAATATGCGCCACCAGATTCTTCGGTACACACACGAACTCAGCGTGAGGACCATTCGATGCAACCCGATCACCAATCTCAAAACCGCTCACACCTTCACCAACAGCAACTACCTCACCCACGTTGCAATAACCCAGTGGGATAGGTTCACCCAGCTTATTAAACACCGCCTCCACCGTTGGCTTAAGGCCATCCGTCTTCACCTTATCAAGCACCTGCTTCACCTTGTCCGGCTGTTGCTTCGCCTTCTGCAAATAATTCGACTTGCCAAACTCCACCAGCATCCTCTCTGTGCCTAAAGATACTAATGACTTTGAAGTCCTGATAAGCAAGCACCCCCTTTTAACCAGAGGAGCAGGCACTTCCTCCAATATTGTTTCTCCTGTTTTAAAGGATTGTATGATTTGTTTCATATATATTTCTTTTCGCTCTAACTTAATGTATTACCATCAGTATTATTTTTATACATACGAATAAAATATCCTATACTGTCATAATTTTCACGAATTATTTCAGGGTCAATATTATTCAACTTATCAAATATTATATCAGCATCAAAAAGTTCACAGAATTTCTTGTAATACTTTTCTTCTGAATTATAAATCATCTTATTAACAAAGCGAACTACATCAAAATCATTACTTTTGATAAAGTTATTCACCTGTATATTATAATTTTCGGAATCCATTTTTTTCCAAATTCCTAATAATACTGTAGTGGGAGTTTGATCTAATTTAAACATCGAATCAATCTTATATTCTTCAATGTAACGTTTTATCAAATCAAAAAATATTTTATCAATCTTTTCTCTTTCAGAAAAACACACATTGCATTTTTCATATAAATGTGTTGCTAAAAATAAATGGTAAGGTAATATTTTTTCTACCGAGAAGATGTTTTCGATTATTTCAACCTGCTTCTCATAATCTTGGATAATAGATTCACCTCTTGTCTTCTCATCCAAATTAACAACATATGAATTTAATATATCGCAAATAAAAAACTCAATATGAGTAGTTCCAGGTTCAGTATAATACCTTCTTGCACTATTTAAAGATAATCGAGCAAGAGCAACACAGATTAAACCTACTGAGTCATTATTAATGTGATAGAAATTCTTCATATACAGAATCAGAAAAACAACTCTTTTAAGTTCTTCAATTCCATAAATCTGACAATATGATTCAAATCGATCAATCAGCTCTTCTTGGCTTATAGAACTTAATTCTTCAATCAACCTGTCAGTTTCATCATCACTGATTATATCATCAGGGTAAGTATATTGAAAGTAGTTATTAAAATAATGAGGCGAACAAATACTTTTCTCACTTAGTTTGCTAACCCTACCATTATAACTTGGTGAGATAAAGGGGACTAATAGTTTTCCTGTTATCTCTTTCAAATAAATTGACTTATCAGAATCTAAATTTTCAAATAATTTCTCTATAAATTTTTCTCTTTTTTGTTGTTTTATTTCTGCCGATTCATTAATGTCTTTAAAACTTGGCTCGAGAGAATCTGTAATAATTAATTTATTCTTCCTAATTATATTATAACCATCTAGATGAAATAATTTAATAGCTTCAAGAAGACATAAGTCTGATATATTTACATCTTTGTAAACTAAAGGTAGAATAATAGTTAGTGAATTTACATAAACAATAATCTCCCTAGCAGAATTGAATAGAGGAGAAACATATCGATTTATTGATTCTTTTATCTCATCTAAAGTTGTTGTTCTTTTACCAGATTCTGACAACAAAGTCTCAATTTTAGGCAACAACAAACTGTTTAACATTTTATTTAAATGACCTTGTTGAATTTTTGGAACATAAAAAGGAACTTGAATTATTTTATCAAGGAAATTTTTACCCGACTTCTCATCACCACCCTCAAACCTATTACCGATGGATTTTGCTACCATATCAACGTCCATACCAATCATGTAGGTTGTATTCACGAAATCCGCATTCTGTCTAATTAATTTAAATAAAGTATGCAGTTCATCTTTATCAAGCCTATCCACATCATCAATTATAATCAGATATTGTTTTTTAGAGAGTATAATACATTCATCCACCTCTTTTTTTAAAGAATTCAAGTCAAATTTTATTTTAGAGATGGCCTTTATTACTTTATGTAATGAACTATTTAAGAGCAAACCTGCTGCCGGATTACCTAAACTTAATAGCCCTGAAAAACCAATTGAAACCAGAGGTCCATACTTTTTTATTTTTTCAATAACCTCTTTACTAGATATACCTAACTCAAATGATTTAAAAAAATCCAAAAGCAGAGATTCCTGGTCTTTAAAAAGCCATGGATTAAAACAGATAATCTCAAGATTTTTATCACCTTCAAGATTTTTACAGACCATGTTCATCAAAGAAGTTTTGCCTTCACCCCATTTCCCGTATATACCAATTGTAAAACAACTATGATTATCTTGACTTTGGAGCTTAATAATATCTGAAATTCTACTGACTATTGGAGCCCAACCAAATAAATCCTCATCAAGACAATTCTTTGGTAAATCATATATTATTTTTTTCATAGTTGATTGATGAATTTTGTTTATCTAGGCTTCAGATTTCAACAGATCACTTTATCAATAAACCCACTTTTCCCGAAACCGTTCTTACCGGTTCATCACGCTGAACAAATGAAATATCCATGTTCACATTCTTTGAATCAAATAGTGAAGAAGCTTTATCTGCTAACAGGCCATTTGCTACATAATGTATTTCAATCACACCATTATCAATCTGTTTAACCTGGATATACTTTGCTTTATTGAAAAGTTCATGATGGCGACCAAAAATCAATCCTGTGAGGTTTATCTTCTTACCTTCACGATCTATCACAAACTCACCTGACCTGCCACCATTCATCTTGAAACTTTGTAATATACCACCATCACTAATAGTATCAATAATTTCATCATTTGTATTATAACGGATCAATGGTGACGCTTGATTATAATAACTGGTACCAACCAATTCATCTTTACCATCAACATTTATAATCTCGGAATATCCATATGTTTGAAATGGTTCGTATACATACTTTGCATTTTTCTCATAAGCTAAAACAGATCTTTCAGTATGACCATACCACGAAATTGTTTTTATACCAAAAACCTGCTCAATTGTATCTCTATATTGAGGATGAGGAAACTCCGATCCCATGAAGGCACCTTTAAGCTGTTCAGCAAGCATATCACGTAATTCATTGTCCTGTTCTTTACAAAAAACAGCAAAGTCGTAAATTGAGGAAGGATAACCATGCAGGTACTTCACCTGATATTTTTTCAAGATCTTCTTCAATTTGACCGCTACATCTTTATAATCAGCATATAAATCCAACCCAAAACTATTTCTAACTACATCGTAGTCTACTAACTCTTTGATGTTACTTCTTCCTCCAAATACCAATTTCAGATCGGAAACTTTGAATCCAAGTTTGCTCCAGATAGTATGCATATGCGCCCACTCGTGACCCATAGAACTTGGTTCAATATAGAAACTAAAAGGAGTCCCCGAGGATCCCCCGGTGTTAACTACGTATCGGCCGCTTTTCTGGGATGAACGCTCTTCAATCGGATATTGACTTAAGATTGATTTACTGGTAAGAGGAATTTTTGCAATATCATCAAAAGATAATAGTAAATCAGGGTGGAAGCCCTGTTTATTATAGTAATCTTTATAGGCGTGTACATTTTGATAAGCAAAATTGACGATAGATTTTATTTGTTGGAAAATGAAATACCGTCTATCCTCTGTAGAGGAAGATTCATATTTCGCAATTTCCGATCTCCGCTGACGATAAACGCCTCCGATTCCTGGTCGATAGTCGTAAGGAAATTTATTGATTGTTTTCCCGATAATGGGAGGAATATTCGTCAGATTATTTTTCAGGAATAGGGCTATGCTCATTTACCTTTATTTAATAACAACTTCAATAAATAATCTCGTGATTTGTTCCATTGGTTTTTCATCTTCACTGTAAAAGCAGAATCATCCCAATAGTAAATCGGAAGACCTTTATTTTTATGATAATGATTTTTCTTGTACCATTTTCTATACTCCTTTTCTGATAAATTCAGAAAGGGTGTATGCTCACGCATCGTAGGACTATCTCTCCCCTCTGTGCGAAGAAACTTTAACTCAGATTTCTCTCTATCATAATTGAAAAAATGAAATTTGAAGTCATCGTTAGCTAAATCCCATTCAAATGCTAATTCCAGATTACAAAAATCCGGAAAAGAAAGCTTACCATCAAAATAATAGTTTTGTTTAAACATCCAATTGCCCAAACTATAGACTATTGGTTTTCCTTTATACATTTCAAATCCACCAATTCGATGTGGATGAGATCCAATTACACCTGCAGCACCAATGTCAATCATCTTTCTCGCCAACTCACGCTCAAACGGCTGCGGTTCCGCCTCAAGCTCATAGCTCCAATGCATATATGGAATTATCATAGCATTTGGATAATTTATAATTGCATCTTGTATTGAATTTAAAACATGAGATTTTGTTAACGGATTAACACCCGATTTTTCTGTTGTGGCTGTTTCGCATTGGATCACTTCCCAACCAAAATTTTGAATAACGATCTGAATTCCATTATCATTTATTAATAAAGGTTTAGCGGCCTCCTCTATATTTTTACCAATGCCACAAAAAGGCATTGGTAACCTATTTAAATATTTTAAAGTAGTCTCAAGTTCAGTAATATCAAAAATGTGATTATTGGCTAAAGCAAAACCGTTAAAATTGAATGATTCTATCAACTCTTCTATTGCATTTATATCATTGAAAACACCATACGACTTTCGGTGTTTATCATTTGAATTATGAATGATACAACCCTCCAAATTTCCAAACCAATTTTTTTGTTTTATTTCATTTAGAAAACTCTTAATTTGAATTGAATCTCGAATGGGTAATGCTATGTCTCCAACAAAAATCATATTATAATTTAGATTAGAGGTAACAAATTAGTTATTACATAATATCGGAAATCGCCTCTTTTAACGAATTCTTTTCTGCAATTTTGGGAATAATAATATAGTTTATTAAGGTTAGTGATTTCATCATTAATTTTTGACCAGCTGTTATTATATTGGTAATCCACAATTATGCCGAGCTCCTTGTCTTTTACTTTTTGAGACATAATTAATCCATTATTGGTGATAATTGGAATCCCAAGCATTAAACTATCATATAACTTATTAGAAGCAGCTTTTCTATTGATCTCTATATCTGGATCATATAGTGCCATAATAAAACTAAAATTCTTTATTAAAAAAAACAAAGAATTTTGATCAATAAAATTATTTATATATATATTCTCAAGAGAAGCAAATTTTTTTTCATCTTTCAAATCAGGGAATCTTCCATATATATGGAATTGAATTTTTGGACTATTTTGAGCGTATTTAAAGATACTTTCCAAGCCTCTATTAGTTTGTAGGTATCCAGTAATAGCTATTTTAGGCTCAAATATTTTTTTACTGAAATTTCCATTGTAAAAATCAAAAGGTACATTTGGTATGATGCAATAATTTTTATCCTTAGGATCTACTCTCGATTTATCAACATGAATTACGATCTTAGAATTATCTTTTATTCTTCTATCAATGTTTTGGATAGTCTTTTTGACAAAGGGATTAAAATTATAGCTAATCGCTAATTCATCGAATATATCATAAAAATAATCATTTTTTTTGAAACAGTTGATCAAATAAACTGGATAACCTGAATCAAAATTAACCACATGAATCTTATTACTCTTATTTGTTTTTAAAAGCAAATAAAAGAATAAATTGATAATCCAAATTAGAGTTCCAAGAATTAAAAGCAGTCTATTAGACGAAAATCCTTTTAATAAATAAGTAGTTTCTTCGCCTGCGATAACTTCGTTTTTCTTAAAACGATCCCATCCAATAAACTGAATTTTTATGCCTTGTTCCTTGTAAACCTTTATGTATTTGTTAATTCTTACATCATTAAATGATGTGGATTTTATTATAATAATTTTCTTCATATTAGTAACCGATAATATTTATGAAATTAAATCAATAATAATGGTATAAATATTTATGTTCATCCATCCATTTTCTCATTTGTTCTATCATTTCACTATAGCTTGGGATTATAAAAGAAAAATCGGTCCTATTACAAACCAAAGATTTATCAAGTTTTATTCTATCATCAGGAAAAATTTCGATGCGATTATTTCTGAAAAAATGATTGAACAAGTTTAGCAATTCAAACTTTGAGATTGCATCATTGTTGACTAAATTATAAATTCCACTTAAATCTTCAAAAATTGCTCTTTCCATTGCTTCAGCTAATATAGGTGTAGTAACACCTGTCCAGATTGCTCTTGTAAATCCTTTTATAGGACCTTTCTGATTCATAAACCAATTAAAAAGGCCAATACCACTTTTACTGGTATCAGGCCCCACGATTGAATTTCTAAAGGTGAGATTTTTATCATCATCGATCTCTCCCAAAGATTTTGTCCTGTCGTAAAAAGTTGTACCATCTTTGAAGGAATACTCATGATATGGACCAGTATTACCCGCAAATACGCAATCTGTACTCATGTGTATAAGTTTTGTTCTTGTGTCTTTTAAGATAGATGCAACATAATGAGGAAGATAGCTGTTTAATAAAATTGCTTCTGATTTATTGTCGTCAGCAAACTGATTCAATATACCAACACAATTAATGACTATTTCATATTTATGTTTTTTTAAAAGTTTACCCAAAAATATTGAATCAGATGCATCACCTAAAATATTATTGGGTAAAAAGTCTATTTTTTTCCTCGTCAGTGATGTCACATTGTAACCTTTTTCGCTAAAATATAAGGAAATAACATGCCCAGCCATACCGCCAGCACCTATAACTAATATATTCATATTAATTCTATATCTTTAAATCGTTTCTAACAAAATCAAGCTTTAACAAAAGATTTTTCATTTCTTGAAGATTTAGTTGGTATGCATTATGCGAGTGATAATCATCAATTTCACTTATGTCAACAGTACCATTTGAAAGATATTTTTCATAATTCAAGTCTCTATTATCAGCTGGAATTCTAAAATAACTGCCGAGATCCAATGACTTTACTTTCTCTTCTCGGTTAACTAAGGTTTCAAATAATTTTTCACCATGTCTAGTTCCTATAATCTTAACGGTACTTTTTGAATTGTAAAGTTCTATGAGAGCTTGGGCCAAAATTCCAATAGTTGTAGCTGGAGATTTTTGGACGTAAATATCCCCACACTTTCCATTGTTAAAAGCAAAAAGAACTAAGTCCACTGCTTCATCCAATGTCATCATAAATCGTGTCATGTTCGGATCAGTTATAGTTAACTCTTCTCCATTTTTTATTTGATTGATAAATAATGGAATTACTGAACCTCTACTACCCATTACATTTCCGTAACGAGTTGATGCAAACATTGTTTTATTTTGATCTACCTCTCTTGAAAAGGCAATTGTTGTCTTTTCCATAAGAGCTTTTGATATCCCCATAGCATTTATTGGATAAACGGCCTTGTCAGTGCTCAATGTTATGACTTTATTAACATTGTATTTCTTTGCAGCAGTTAATACATTGGCTGTACCTAATACATTTGTTTTTACAGCCTCAATTGGAAAAAATTCACATGAAGGAACCTGTTTAAGTGCAGCAGCATGAAAAATGTAATCGACTCCATGCATTGCTCTTTCAACACTATCCATATCTCTCACATCTCCAATGTAAAATTTTATTTTAGAATTATTATAAAGATGACGCATATCATCTTGTTTTTTTTCATCTCTCGAAAAGATTCTAATCTCGCCAATATTTGTATTTAAAAATTTATTTAATACAGCTCCACCGAAAGAACCTGTTCCTCCAGTTATTAATAATACCTTATCTTTAAACATAACTATAAATTATTTTGTAAAATATTCATACTTTCTTTTTGTAAAATACTCATACACTCGTCAATGGAATTAACCTGTAAGTGAATATTCTTTTTTTTATAATCACCCCTAAGCTTTATAGAAAATTCGATAAAGGAAGTAGGGGCTAAAAAAAGCACGTTCCGTACATATCTCTTCAAAAAAGCTTTTGTTAAAGATAAGATTCTTTCAAAGAAAGGAAGATCTATCTTGTTATATAAATAGACAACATAATCTAATGCTTTTTTTGGGCAAGAGAAAATCATGTCATCGTATAATGCTTTATAATTAATTCTAGGTTTATCATTTATTGATAAAACATGAAATAGTGATTGACACCAGATTGTTTGTCTACTGAAAATTTTCGGTATGTTATTATCCCAATCTTGAATGTCTGCACTATTTAACCAGCTTTTATCTTCTAATTTTACAATATGCGCATTAGTAGGTCCCTTACCGCCCTCACTTGCAAATGAATTACCAGCAACAGACAACGGCAAATTGATTCTATGATATTTATTTATAATTGTTGCAAGTGCAACACTTAATGTCATATCTGGACATGGTCCTGGAATATACTTTCCATAAACAAATCTGATACTCTCAACCAGATCTTTCCGAACAATACCATGATATAATCGAGGTAAATCTAAAATGAAAATTCCACCAATTTTTTGGACTCTGTTCAGCTCTTCATTTGAACTTAATGTTTCAATACACGATGTTATGTTTTTATTAAAACTCAATGCACTAGGTCTGTTGAATCCATATTGTTTATTAAATTTAACATCGCTGTAGAAGTAATTCGCAATAGGATAAATGAGAGATTTAATATTCTCCTTATCCATTTTTTTTACAACATCAAGTATTATAGGATTTACAGTATCGTCATCTCCAATAAAAATGAGATATTTTCCGTTTGAGTTAGAAATTGCGTTTTCTGAATTTTCAACCATCGATAATTTAGTTTGCTCGTAAAAGTAGTTGATTATTTGAAAATTCTTATTATTCAGATATGATAAAAAATCAGAGTTATCATCAGAATTATCTTGGATAATGATCTCTATGTCTGAATTTTCTATGTGAGATACAATAGACTCGATAACAGGAATAAGTGTTTTATATCGATTTCTAGTTGGAATTATTATTGATAATAATGGGGTATTCATTTTATCGTTTAATTATTTAATATTTAACATTAACAAAGCTTCCTCTAGATAATAGTTTCTTCCTAACACAAAATATGTTGCGAAGTAGAACCATCCAATTAATGCAGAAAAAAGAAGTATAATTTTATTTTTTTGATATAATGATTTTTTAGGAGGGTATTTTTCAAAACAGTAGATAAAGTAACAGAGCCAAACCAAGCTAAAAGAGAAGACTAATCTGTCATTAAATATGCGATAAAAAATTCCCATAGAAATAAACAAAAAAGCAAAATTAGATATCGTAAAAAGAAATTTATATTTTTTATCTTCTAATATCATATTTCCATTTTTTACAAAAAAAGTGTGCCTTTGGAAAATTGCCCAAATTATAAATATTATTGGAAAGATATCAAATAATCCACCCCAAAAAGATGATTTTAAATTTTCATTTAGTAGGTATTTCGAAAACTGAGGAAATATTCTTAAAACAGTAGTTGTAATAATACCCAAAAGAGTTAAGATCAAAATATTTAATAGCAGAATTTTTTTTATAGTTAGTTGAGATATCCACTTGTATAGTAATGGAATAATGTATAAAATAATTAGAGATGAGTGTGAAAGTATAGATATTACTCCTAATATTGAGGCTAATAAATATTTTTTCCCAACAATGAAATAATATAAAGCATTTAATGCAATAAAAAAACCGAAAAAATATCTTATCTGATTTCCAAAATCGACAAATCTAAAACAACATATTATTAATACAACAAAAACACCTCTTCTTGTGAACTTGAAAATGAAACTTGCAAAAAATATTGAGATTATTAAAATATGGAATCGATAAAGTTTATCAAAATCCCAATTATTCTTATGCCAAAATTTAACAAAAGTAGTATATAAAAAATCTGTATTATAAGCATCAATGTTATCAAACATTACTTCGTAATTATACTTATCTGTAAAGTATGATAAATTCCAAAAAAATAATAAAAAAAACGATACAGTTGCTATAAAGGGAATAAAATTGTATTTTACGATACTCTTATTCGAATAAAATTCAATTAATCCTATAATTGCAAATGTGATAAAAATTGAGATTGTCATTTTATAGATTTAATCTTAGATTTAATAAATACAGCCATATCAAATCCCGTTTTTCTCAAAATTGTCTTAATAGAGTAAGTTATAGAAATAAATAAAACCAGTAGACTAAAAATATTTGATTCGAAAAAGAATGTAAGAACAAAAGAAGCTAAAACTAATGATAAAATTATAATGTATGAACGTAAAAAGACACTATTGAATTGAATTTTATATTTTTTTCTTACAATAAATACTAGGAAAAATGCTACTAAAAAAGAAGAAATTAAAAAAGAATATCCAAATCCTTTTAGTCCAATACTAAAGTATAAGTACAAATTAAGTAGAAAAGAAAATCCATTCGCAATCAATGCATCGAAAACAAAATAAGATTTCTTATCTCCTCTAGAAAGAATGATGTATGACATAGATTGCCAGACTACTCTAAACATAAGTCCCAAAGACATACATTGTAAAATAGGAACAATAACAACAAATTGAGGTGAAAGTAGTATTTTAACTACCACTGATGAAAATATTATCAAACATATTGATATCGGTGCTGTGATTAAACAAATTAGTTCTGTTTGCTGATTGACTATTAATTTTGTCTCTTGAATATTAGTAATACTTGCTGAAAGTCTCGGAAAATAATCTGAAGTTAAAACAGATATCAATATTAAAATAGTTCCGTTAGTTATTGAAAATGCTGAATTATAATATCCCAAATCCTCAATTTTTCCATAGCGGCTTATTATCGAATTAAATATGATATTGTATGTATTTATAAGAAGAACACTAATCATCAAAATAATTCCTAATTTCAGGATTGGCCCAGATTTATCAATAAGTTCCTTTTTAGTTTTCACTTCTTTGAGTTTTGGTATTTTAATAAGATATTTTCCGATTAAATACTGAACAAAATAAGTTATAATTAATACAGGTATAATAGCTTTAATTCCAAATTGACTATATCCAATCCATCCAAATATCAAACTAGAAGCTGCGACCAGAAGAGAATTTAATGCAATACTGCGAGTTTGACGTGTAGCTTGCATAACTGTTATTTGTTTTTGACTTAGCATATAAAAGCCAACAGCACAACTTAGTAATAAAAATGAAATAGCATGATCACTTGACTTAAAATTTAATAAGCTTAATGGATATGAAAGTAATATCATTATAATAACACCAAATATTGAAAGAGTATTAACTAGTTTTGAAAACACAAAGATAATTTCAACTCTCTCTTTACCTTTACTATTTGATATCTCTTTTATTCCACTTTGAAAAGTACCTAAGCTGCTAAACTGTGTTACTGTCACAATGACAGATTGATATATACTGACCATTCCCATTCCTAAAGGTCCTAAAAAAATTGCAGATATCTTGGTTCGAATTAACATAATTAGCATTTGGAAAACCTGAGTACTCCCAAATATGAGAGTCGATTTTAAAATACTAACAAAAGATTTCTGCTGATTATCACTCATTGTAATTATATTGGCTTTTGATTTTATATCATTCTCCACTAATGTTCACGAAAAAAATAAGAGTTAATTGACCACCATTAGCATCATTTACCGGTTCATGGGCAAAGAGATCTTTAATAGGAGTCTTGTCCAAAACGAAGCGCTCAGAATCATCAACACTTTGTATCTAGTCCGAGTAATTGAAGGTCACGCTCTACAATAGCTACCATGCTATAAGTGATCTTGCAAACTTAATAAAGACAAAAAGTTAAGCGACATTTTTAATTGATTCTTTTTTTAAGATTATACTGATTTCAAAATTCATCAATGGTTGAATTGCTCAATGCTAAGAATCTCCTTTTATAATTATACAGGACTCAATATATTCAAATACATACAAGAGCATCTGCTCTCTAGTTTTGAGTTTGGTACCATATACCTATTCAGATTTGAAAGTTTTGAAGTAACTTTCAGCCAAAGCGTTATCCCAGCAATTTTCCTTTCTTCTCATGCTTTGTTCCTGCTTCATAGATTTCAACAGGTTTACAGTCTGTTTACAGGCATATTGGATGCCCCGGGCAGAATGAAATATCATTCCTTCTCCAAAAGGTCTGTTCCTGTTCGCCATCCTGAT
>ENA-UOOI01002197-UOOI01002197.1-fermentation-metagenome-genome-assembly--contig:-NODE-2197-length-17686-cov-3.408542_pt1 | contig 17686 bp, 13 predicted proteins | sample MGYA00245779_ERZ724027 | MGnify/ENA primary metagenome ERZ724027 (study PRJEB28704, sample SAMN03018318) | fermentation metagenome | biome: anthropogenic terrestrial biome; feature: soil; material...
GAACCCGCCACAAATGCCGTCCGTCGGCACGAATCCAGGCACCGTGCTCCGGGTACTGCGTGAGCACACTGAGCTGGGCTGCGGTGAGCTTTTCTGCGTACTCAGCCAGCGCCTGCTCTACCAGTTGGCTGGTATCCACCCGTTGAAGATCCACCGACAGCACGCCGGCAGAGGCTTTGCTGGCCTCCACCAAATCTTCGGTGAGAGTTTTCAGACGTTGGCTCTTTCGATCCAGAACATCCAGGTAGCTCTGAGCGGTTTCGTTGTCCAGTTGGAGCTTTTTCAGCAGATCTACATAGTTGATAATGCTGGTAAGAGGGGTTTTCAAATCGTGACTCACATTGGTGATCAATTCCGTGCGGAATCGGTCGCTGCGAATCCGCTGATCTACAGCCTTCTGCATCCCTTTGGAGATGGCGTTGAGGTTTTCACCGTGGGTCTTTAGATCAATGGGTATTTTATCCGTGTCCGTCACATAGCTGAGGTTTCCCTCAGCCAGCGCTTTCCCGCCCGTCCAAATGTTCTTCCAGCCCTTGAGCCACCATAGCAGAGCCAACAGGGCGACGACTGCCATGAGGAAAGCAAGGAAAAGGAAGAAGGTGCTGCCGTTAGAACCAGACAGGAAGCAGAGAAAGGCGTAAAGGAGGAGAAAGACGAAAGCGGTGCCGAAAGACTTGGTGTTGAGGGGGATCTGCCGGCACAGGCTCCCACAGCGACGACAGATTCGGTAGATCAGCGTGCGCTGGAGGAAGGAGTGATCCTTGAGCTGGACAGCCAGGGTGGTACAAAGCGGGAGTCCCAAAGCGCCGCCTAGGGCAGCCAGACCGGTGAGGGTGACGAAGAACAGGGGATACTGCTCGATGTGCTGGGAGAAGGGGGTAAAAACCGCTTTCAGAATCTGGATGCTAATGGAGAGGTAGCTGGAGCAGAGAATCAATTCCAGTACCAGCAGTAGATCGTAGGGGCAGCGGTGGAGGCGGGAGAGAAAGATCCCTTGGGTATCCCGTTTGTGGCCTACGGCGACCATAAGCCAGCAGAAGGTTAACAGGCAGAGCACTCCACAGACGATGGCACCGATGGCCAGGGGGAGAATTAACACGGAGTAGCGGCTGGAATTCTCTTGGAAGTCCAGTAAACCGTCCTGTGCCTTTAAATCGGAAGAGATAACCCATTCCAGCACATATTCCGAAGGAGCGGTGCCATTCTTTACAATAAACGTTTTAGGTTTGCTGCGGATATAGTCTTGATTGTAGGAAATCGTCCCTTTAATCGTCTCCTGTCCATCTGATTCTGAGGAGGTGGAGCTTTCTTCGTATTCTACATAGTCGCTCTCGGCGCTGGAGTAGACGTTATCATAGATTTGAGAGACCGCAGCGGTAATGTTCTGCCCTTCCAGGTTATCCAGCAGCACCTTGCCATCCATGGAGAGAATCCGATAGCGGAAGTTGGTGTTGGATTGATTCAGCGCCTTGGACAACCGTTTGTAGTCCTGCTTGCCCAGATAGGTCAGGTCATCCTTGTGTTGATCCAGCGTGAACAGATTCCAGGCATTGGTTTGACACTCGCTGGCAGCAGCACTCCCGGCGATGTCCTCATAGCTTCCGTTGCTGCCGTAGTGGCGCTCGAATTGGTAGGCCAAGGTGCCGAATCCGACGTAGCCGCCCAGCAGCAGGCAGCATAGCACCACACAAATCCCTTTAGCCCAAGGGTTGCGCAGTAGAAATTTCCTCATGGGTGCCCATTCCTTTCTTGGGAGCAGGTGATTAGGTCTGCTCCATTTTGTAGCCCAGCCCCCACACCACCTTGAGATGGCGGGGGTGAGCGGGATCAATTTCGATCTTTTCCCTTAGGTGACGAATGTGGACGGCTACGGTATTCTCGCTGCCCAAAGCGGTGTCGTTCCAGACCCGTTCGTAGATCTGCGTCATAGAGAATACCTGACCGGGATGGCTCATCAGCAGCCGGAGGATGTTAAATTCCAGCGGCGTCAGATTTACCGGCTCACCATCTACCACCACCGCTTTGGCGCCGTCGTCCAGGGTCACGGGATCCACCGCCAGCAGATCAGGGGAGCTGGAAATGCCACCCAGCCGGGTGTAGCGTCGGAGGTGGGAGCGAACCCGAGCGATGACCTCCAGGGGGTTAAATGGTTTGGTAATGTAGTCGTCTGCACCGATGTTCAGACCCAAAATCTTGTCTGTGTCCTCGCTCTTGGCGGTGAGGAAGAGGATGGGGACGTTGCTCCGGGAGCGCAGCTGAGCGGTAGCGGCAATCCCATCCATACCTGGCATCATGATGTCCATCAGAACCAGGTTGAAGTCGTGTTTCCCGAACAGCTCCACGGCTTCCTGGCCGCTGCCGGCGCCGGTGACTGCGTAGCCCTCACCGGTCAGGTAGATGGTCAGCGCCGAGACAATATCATGGTCATCGTCGCATACGAGAATGTGGTACATGAAAAAGGGCCCCTTTCAAATTACTTCCTTATCATAACACGGATCAATTAAGATGCAAGGCGGAAACCTTTAAGAAAGCCTTAACGGATTTGGAATACTTTCGCAAGAGAGTGAGGAAATCTTCCTCTTTTTGTATCGAAAGTGCCAGGATACGTGAAAAAGAGTCTTGCTGGAGGCATGGAATGCTGCGACCCATCTTGCGCTCCAGCGGAAAAAACGGTATCATTTTGGAACAATTTCAAAAGGAGGTAGGCGTTGTGAGTAAGAAAAGCGTTCTTATTTATTACGACTTTGAGGATCAGACTGCTGCCCTCACCGATGCCCAGGTGGGACGTGTGATTCGGATGGTTTTAGCATACGAGAAGCGGGGAGAGCTGCTGGAAGAGGTGGATTGCGAGGTGTTGATGGCGTTTCGTTTTTTGAGGCCAACCTTGGATAGCAACCGGCGAAAATATGAGAGTATGTGCATCAGAAACCGGAAAAATCTAGGTTTGGAGAGCCAGTCGTTACCAGTGGGTACCAGTGGTGCCTATAAGGATAAGGATAAAGAGAAGGATAAAGAGAAAGAAAAAGAACAGGATCAGAAAGGAAAGATAGATCAGAGCAAGAGAATCTGGAAGCTTTACCAAACGGAGCGGGAGCAATCAGGCATAAAAAACACCCCCCGGTAAAAACCGGGGGGTGCGGAAATATTCCGTTGGTCTATCTCCGAAGAGAATGACCTAGTTAATTACCCTAAGGGATTAGGAGAAATCGCGGCTCCAGATGGAAGCCAGAGCGGGACCGCCGCCTACGCACAGGGATGCGCAGCCGAGCTTGTAATCGGAACGGATCATCTCGTACACCAGGGTGACGATGATACGCAGAGCGGTGCAACCAACGGGATGGCCCAGAGCGATACCGGAGCCGAACTTGTTCATCTTGTTCCAATCGACGATCATGCCCTGTTCTGCCAGCATCTTTTCTACGCCCAGAACCTGTGCGGAGAATGCTTCGTTGACTTCGAAGTAATCGATATCTTCGAACTTAACGCCAGCCTTTTTCAGAGCCTTGGGGATTGCCACTGCGGGGCCGAGGCCCATCACTTCAGGAGCTACGCCTTCAGCAGCGCAATGCAGCAGCTTAGCCATGGGCTTCTTGCCCAGTTCCTGGCACTTTTCCCAGCTCATCAGGATAACAGCAGCAGCTGCATCGTTGATGCCGGAAGCGTTAGCAGCAGTGATGACGCCGCCCTTCTTGAAAGCGGGCTTCAACTTTGCCAGAGTTTCCAGGGTGCAGTTACGGATGGGATGTTCGTCGTCAGTGATGACTTTGTCGCCCTTACGGGTGTGCAGAACGACGGGAACGATCTCGTCCTTGAAGGAACCATCTTCAATGGCTTTGCAAGCCAGGTTGTGAGAACGGACAGCAACAGCGTCGCATTCTTCACGGGTAATGCCATACTTTTCAGCAACGTTCTCTGCGGTCAGACCCATGTGGCCGCCGGACAGTTCGTCAATCAGACCGTCATGCAGCATGTTATCATAGATCTTGCCATCGCCCATACGATAGCCCATACGAGCCTTGTCCAGGACGTAGGGAGCGTTGGTCATGGATTCAACACCGATAACCATAGCGACGTCTTCTTTGCCCAGCTGGATGTTGCAGGAAGCGATGTCCAGAGCACGCATACCAGATGCGCAGTTCTGGTTCACGACACATGCGTTAGAAGTTTCGCAGAAGCCCAGTCTCATGGAGACCTGACGAGCTGCCAGGGAGCCTTCCATAGCGGTGAAGCATTCGCCCATGACGATTTCTTCGATGATCTTTGCATCGATGTCAGCGCGCTTGATAGCTTCAGCACCAGCGGTGATAGCGAGTTCGCGAGCACGAACGTCCTTGAACTGACCCATGTTTTTACCAATGGGGGTACGGCATGCACTTACGATGACTACATCTCTCGGATTCATAGTGTAACCTCCTGAAATATTAAAATGTTGTTGTGTGATATAAAGAAAAACTACACGAAGCGGCAATCCGTTCCAAACGAATTACCATGGTCATTATATACACTTTGTTACAAGTTTGTCAAGGAAAATGCCATCAAAACTATCACGAATTTACGTCTAAATTGTAAATTACGTAGAAAATAACGACCCATCCGAAAGAAGGAGGGGGGGTGGAGGGGCATTTTCCTGAAAATCCCCGGTTTTCAGGTGTGATTCCAAGAAAAATGGGGAAAAGAATCGCAGCCCTTGGAGGCTGGGAAAAAAGGGCGTGAGAAGAATGAATATCCAACGGATTTCCATTCTAATTCCTAATTACCTCTGCGATATCAGCCTCAGCTTTGAAGGGGAAATGTCTGTCGGTATCGTGCTGCGCCAGACCCGGGAGACTGGTGCAGAAAGCAGTGTGCTCCCACAGGATAGGCAGGAGCACACTGGGGAGTTTGGTTGGGTTCCGGAGGGGAACCCTTGGCGCAAGGGCAGTTCAGTTGCCCGGAGCAAGTGTAAATGACGAATGGAGTACCCCCAAATTAGGGTACCCGCAGAAAGTGGAATGCAAATCAGGCATTGACGATTTCTGCGGTATCCATTGCGATCATCAGTTCTTCGTTGGTGGGGATGACCAGCAGCTTTACGGTAGCGCCGTCAGCGGTAACGTCCCGCTCTTCGCCACGGAAGTCGTTCTTAGCAACATCCATTTTGATGCCCATGTAGTCCAGGCCCTCTACCATCTTGGCACGGAGGGAGGCGGAGTTTTCACCCACGCCGGCGGTGAATACCACCACGTCTACGCCGCCCATAGCAGCTGCGTAAGCGCCGATGTATTTCTTCACGTCATAGACGAATACGTCGATGGCCAGCTGTGCACGGACGTTGCCTGCGTCGGCTGCGTTGTCCAGATCACGGAAGTCGGAGGAAACGCCGGAAATGCCCAGGACGCCGGATTTTTTGTTGAGAATGGTCATCATTTCGTCGATGGACAGGTTGTGCTTCTTCATAATGAATTCCATCACGCCTGCGTCCATATCGCCAGCACGGGTGCCCATGGGCAGACCAGCCAGGGGAGTCAGACCCATGGTGGTGTCGATGCACTTACCGTTCTGAACGGCAGCCACGGAGGAGCCGTTGCCCAGGTGGCAGGTGATGATTTTCAGATCCTCGATCTTCTTGCCCAGGATGGTGGCGGCACGGGCAGAGACAAAGCGGTGAGAGGTGCCGTGGAAGCCGTAGCGACGCATCTTATCCTCTTCGTAGTACTCGTAGGGGATGGGATAGGTGTAGGCCACCGGAGGCATGGTCTGATGGAAGGCGGTATCAAATACGGCTACCTGAGGCACCTTGTCGCCCAGAGCGGCCTTGCAGGCGTTGATGCCGATGATGTTGGCGGGGTTGTGCAGGGGAGCCAGGGGATTACAGGTTTCGATGGCCTGCATGACCTGGTCGTCGAGCAGGACGGAGGAGGCAAAGGCTTCGCCGCCATGGACGACGCGGTGTCCCACTGCGTCGATCTCACCCATGGAGGCGATGACGCCATTGGCAGGATCCACGAGTGCGTTCAGCACGGTCTGGATGGCTTCGGAATGGGTCGGCATTGCTACGTCGATGGCATCCAGCTTGGTCTTGCCCGCCACCTGAGGCTTGTAGGTAAACTTGCCGTCGATGCCGATGCGTTCGCACAGGCCCTTGGCCAGCAGATCACCGGTGGCGGGATCCAGCAGCTGATATTTGAGGGAGGAGCTGCCTGCATTGATAACCAGAACGTTCATAACTGAAATATCTCCTTTTTCATCTATAAATCTTTCTAATTGCTTGCAGCGTGAAACGCTGTAGTGTTATGATAAACACAACCTAGATTATAGTACGATTCAAACAAAAGGACAATGGTTTTTTTGCGGATCTCGGAAAGCACCAAGCAGGGGACACCGGCGGCGGCAGACTTTGTGGAAAAAGGAAAGTTCAGACATGAAAATTATCGGTATCATTGGGGAGTTCGATCCCTTTCATCGGGGCCATGCCCATCTCATCGCCCAGGTGCGCCGAGCGTATCCAGACAGCCCTGTGGTTTGCGCCATGAGTGGCGCCTTTACGCAGCGGGGTGGAGCGGCCATTGCCTCGAAATACGCCCGGGCCGAGATGGCGCTCCGATGCGGCGTGGATCTGGTTTTAGAGCTGCCGGTTCAGTGGGCTGTGGCCTCAGCGGAGCGCTTTGCCCAGGGCGGTGTAGCACTGCTGGCGGCAGCAGGAGCGGACTGCTTGGCCTTCGGCAGTGAGGCAGGAGAGTTGGCTGGCCTGAGCTGGGCGGCAGAGGTGCTGGACAGTGAGGCGTTTTCTGTGGCGCTACAGCCCTATCTCAAGCAGGGGCTTCCCTTCGCTGCTGCCCGTCAAAGGGCGCTGGAGGATGTAATCGGGGTGGAGGCCGCAGTGCTGGAGCAGCCCAATAACCTGTTAGGAATTGAGTACCTGCGAGCCATACACCGCCTTGCACCGGGGATGGAAGCGATCACCTTCCCCCGGGTGGGGGCATCCCACCACAGTCAGAGTGGGTTCGGTGGATTCCAGTCCGCCTCTGCCCTGCGGCACCTGCTCCTCAACGGTGGGCTGGAGCCGGCCTGTGCCGGGATGCCCCAGCCGGCTCAGGAGGTTTTACGGCGGGAGTGGCGCGCCAATCGGTGTCCGGCGGCGCTGGAGCACAACACCCGGGGGCTATTCACCCGGCTGCGCACCATGACGGCTGAGGAGTTTGCCGCCCTGCCCGACTGCGGCGAGGGGTTGGAAAATCGGCTGCTCGGGGCGGTGGGGGAGAGCGTCACCCTCTCGGAGTGCTATGACCGGGTGAAAAGTAAGCGCTACGCCCATGCTCGGGTGCGGCGGCTGATCCTGTGGGCCTACCTGGGTCTGACTACCGGGGATCGACCGAAAGCCCTGCCGTACCTCCGGGTACTGGGGCTGACTCAGGCGGGCAGAGTCATTCTGCGCCGAGCCAAGGAGCAAAATTGCCTGCCCGTTGTGACCAAGCCGGCTGCCGTGAAGGGATTAGCGGAAGCCTGCCAGCGTCAGTTTGCCATCGACGCCCGGGTGGAAGCGTTATGGGAGCTGTGCCTGCCCCAACTGTCTCCCGCTGCCAGCGAGTGGCGCGCCACGCCCTTCCTTGCAATGGGAAAGCAAAAACAGGGCTGACAGAAATCCTGTCAGCCCTGTTTATTTATGTTGTATGTTTTGTGTTAATTGCTAACGCGATGAGTGCAGCAAATGCAAGAGAGGCCCTTTGGTGCGGTGCAGGAGCTGCCAGGACGTCCCTGTCAGGCAGCGGGAACGTCCTGCCCCAGAATGGCTTTGGCCAGATCCAGAACCCGGTTCAGCTTGTGCTCTCCGCGCTGGATGTTCCGGGAGATGGTGGAGACATTGATGTGTAGCTGGGCGCTGATCTGGCGGTAATTCCGCTGCTGGACGTAGTATAGCTCCAGGCACTGGGCTTCCCGGGCGGTGATATCCTCCCGCATAGTGCGAACCAGGGCGCGTTGGAGGCGGCTGAGCATGAATTCTCGCTCGGGATCTAGAATCGCTCCGATGTAGACGGCAATGTTGTGGGCGTAAGCGGCACCACGGCGGTAGTTGGTTTTGGGGGTGCACTTCTGTTCGTTCATAATGGTTCCTCCTGATCTCGATGATATGATGATTGACGCTAGAGCTGAGGCGTGTCCTTTAACTCAGCGGCGGTAAAGCGACGATGCCGGAAGTAATCCGTGGCAAAGACATCCAGGCAGTCAGGGCAGAGCACTTGCTCCTCAATTAAATATAACTCGTCGTCCCGATACAGCTCGCAGCCGCACAGACTACAGCAGCAGACCGGTGGAATGAGTTGGGCGTCCTGGGGAAGTAGGTGGAAATTGGATGGCATCTATGATCCCTTCTTTTTTTGCAAAATAATTGAAAAAACCCTTGACAATGTTGGGCCAGTTTGGTATTATAAACAGGCTAAATCATGAGGCCGACACGCTGGTGTAGCTCAGTTGGTAGAGCAGCTGATTTGTAATCAGCAGGTCGGGGGTTCAAGTCCGTCCACCAGCTCCACGTTCTGATAGCGGTTGGCTTGGTTTTAGATACAATTTTAATATGGAGGATTACCCAAGTGGCTAAAGGGGGCAGACTGTAAATCTGTTGGCGTCCGCCTACTGTGGTTCGAATCCACAATCCTCCACCAAAGACGACATCATTCCGATGTCGTCTTTTTTTATCCAATTCAGGTTAAACTGCATCTATACCCACACTCCACTTGTGCTCAGTGTAAAACAGGGTTCGACAATCCTCAACGAGTTTCCTCTGGAACGTGCCCTATGATAGAGAGCGGTGACGTCAGTCACAGATGCGTTCCAATGGTTGGCACCGTCCCGCACAACACGTCAGGAAGGGGGACGGTGCACTCCAATTGGTGATACAAAGGGTGCGCAAAAGGGGAAATCTGGTTGACAATGAGTATATTACCACCAAATGGGGAAAACGTCAAGGGCGAAACCTGTCGATGTTGCGCGAAAAACCGATTGGTGATAGAATAAAACCCAGATGGTTACATTAATGGGACTATGGAGGTGGACTGGGATGGAGAAACAGGAGACGCTGGGACAACGCCTCCGCCAAATCATGGATGAGCGCGGGCTAAAATATGGGGCGTTCGGGAAGCTGCTGGACATGCGGCCCCAGACCTTGAACCGGTATGTGTTGGATCAGCGTGATCCAAAGGCCGAGGTGATTATAGAGATGGCCGGGAAGCTGGGGGTGGATGCCCTATGGCTCCTAGGGTACGATGTGCCCCGGGAACGTCCTGCGAACCCCACCCAGGAGCGGGGAAGCCGGATGGTTCCCATTCTGGAGGCAATCCACGGTACCTGCCCCAACTTCGAGGAGCAGGAGACGGTGGGCTATGCCGCCGCCGACGTCCATGAGGAAGGTGGATACTTCTACCTGCGGATGGCAGGGGACGGGATGATCAACGCCGGGATTTATGCGGGGGATCTGGTGCTGCTGCGGAAGCAGGAGAGTGCGAAAACCGGTCAGATCGTCGCCTGTCTGGTGGGGCAGGAGGATGCGGAGCTAAAGCGGTACTCCCAGCAGGGAGAGCTGGTGATTCTCCAGTCGGAGAACCCAAGCAGTGCACCCCGCATTGTGCCTATGGAGGCGTTTATTACTGGAGCTGCCCGGATTTTTGGGGTGGCGATACAATTGGTTCGGAACCTGCGAGGGAGCGAACCTGTGGGATAACAGCGGAAATCAAATGAGAGCAAAGGAGTGTTTCATTATGGCAATTCCGGAACGAAAGGAACTGAACCCCGCCTTTACCTGGGCACTGGAGGATCTGTACAGCTGCGATGAGGCGTGGCAGGAGGATTTTGAGTGGAATAAGGATTACCTGAAGATTGTAAAGGCCTATGAAGGTCGTCTGGGGGAGAGTGCAAAGCTGTTGCTGCGCTACTTGCAGCTGAACGATGAGATCAGCGTGGTGTTCAACAAGCTGGTCAACTACGCCTTCCGGCGGGCGGACGAGGACACCCAGGACTCCGGTCCCCAGGCCATGTGTGCCCAGCTTATGAGCTTCCTCACTCAGCTGAGTACCGCGTCCTCCTTCGAGAACAACGAGATTCTGGCCATCCCGGACGAGACCCTGGAGCAGTGCTACAAAGAACTGCCGGAGTTAGAGGTGTATCGCCGGTACCTGGACACGATCCGCCGGCGGAAGGAGCACATTCTGTCTCCGGCAGAAGAAAAGCTGCTGGCCATGGCGGGAGAGCTGTCGGATAACCCGGACAACATTTTCTCCATGCTCAACGATGCGGATCTGCGGTTCCCCGATGCAGTGGATCAGGCGGGAGAACGCCACACCCTGACCCACGGCACCTATATTCCCATGATGCACAGCAGTGACCGAACCCTGCGGAAGTCCGCCTTTGAGAACCTGTATGAAGTCTACGGCCAGTATAAAAACACCCTGGCAGCCACCCTGGCGGCGCAAGCCAAGCAGCAGTGGTTCTTTGCCCAGGCCCGGAACTACCCCTCTGCTCTGGCGGGTGCGCTGGACGGCACTGAAGTCCCCGAAGCGGTCTACCACAACCTCATCGCTGCGGTACGGGAGAACCTGCCCAAGATGTACCGATACGTCCAGCTGCGGAAAAAGCTGTTGGGGGTAGAGGAACTGCATTTCTACGACCTGTACGCCGACATGGTGGGGGACGTGGAGATGAACTACACCTTCGACCAGGCCAAAGAGATTGCCTTGAAGGCAATGGAGCCCTTGGGGAGTGACTACTGCAATATATTAAAAGAAGGGTTTGGGGAACGCTGGATCGATGTATATGAGAACTTGGGGAAGCGCTCCGGCGCCTACAGTGCTGGAACCAGAGTACACCCCTTTGTGCTGCTGAACTACCACGACACCCTGAACGATGTGTTTACCCTGGTTCACGAGATGGGTCACGCCATCCACTCCGATCTGTCCAACTGGAACCAGCCGGTGGTGTACTCCGACTATGTGATTTTCGTGGCAGAGGTAGCCTCTACCTGTAACGAAGCGCTGCTGATGGAGTACCTGCTTAAGATAACCACGGACAAGAAGAAACGGGCGTATCTGATTAACTACTTCCTGGAGCAGTTCCGAACCACCCTGTATCGTCAGACCATGTTTGCGGAGTTCGAGGAAAAAATCAACCAGCTGGCTCAGGAGGGTCAGGGCATTACGGCGGATGTGTGCTGTGAGCTGTACCGTCAGTTGAATGGGGACTACTTTGGGCCGGACATCGTGGTGGACGATGCCATCGCTCTGGAGTGGGCAAGAATCCCACACTTTTATTACAATTACTATGTGTACCAATATGCAACCGGTTACGCCGCCGCCATCGCCCTGAGCAGGCGGATTTTGAAGGAGGGAAAACCGGCGGTTGAGGACTACTTGAAGTTCCTCCGAAGCGGCAGTTCTCTGCCTCCTATCGAGCTGCTGAAGCTGGCCGGTGTGGACATGTCCACGACCGATCCTATCCAGCAGGCACTGGCGTTGTTTGAAGAGCTCATCGGTGAGCTGGAGACCCTGCTGGAGGCAGAGTAAACCCCCCGAAACAGGAAAAACGACGAAGTTGTACCTTGTGAGAATGGTACAGCTTCGTCGCCTTTTTTGTTACTTTGCGCTGCTTTGTCTTGCATTGTGTTGGGGTTCGTCATCAATCCGCACCATTTGCAGTGCGCCCTCCAACAGCCGATTGATTAGTTCGTTTCGAGAGCGATTGGTTTCTGCGGCGAGATCGTCCAGCCTGATTAACAACTCATCCGGGAGGCGCACGGTGATGTCTTATGTCCGTCGTTGCCTTTCAGGGCGTTTTTACGGGTAATCCGTATTGCGTTTGCCATCGTAATACACCTCTGAACCATAGTTTATCTAAAATCTTCCATGTTGCATAAAACATATTATACAACACAAATTCCTAGCATATTTTACTTTTATTCTAATTCATACAAGCTTCGACAAATTTTCACAGAAACGTTTGCTATAATGCAAATGCGGACAGGAAATCCGGACGTACTTCTCTTTCTCCTTTTTTTCTCTTTCTCTTTCCACATTAATTTTTTTTGAGAAGCACAAAAGCTGTACCGAATAGCTGACAATTCGGTACAGCTCCTGTTCGGGCCAGATCAGCGTTGGTTGCTGCGTCTCCAAATATGCATTCTTTCTGCTTCTGCGATCAACTGATCCCGGAAGTCGGGATGGGCAATGGATACCAGTCCCTCCGCTCTCTGCCAGGAACTAAGTCCCTTTAGGTCGATCATGCCGTATTCGGTGACCACATACTGGATGTTGGCTCGGGTATCGGTAATGATAGAGCCGTTGGCTAGGGTAGGACGAATCCGGGAACACACGGTTCCATCTTTGGATTGGTAAGTGGAGGATAGGCAGATGAAGCTCTTGCCGCCCTTGGAGAGGTAAGCGCCAAGAACAAAGTCTAACTGTCCGCCTGCGCCGGAGATGTTCCGGATTCCGGAGGATTCTGCATTTACCTGACCGAACAAGTCGATTTCCACAGCGTTGTTGATGGATATGAAGTTGTCCAACGCCGCGATGGTGCGGATGTCGTTGACGTACTCCACGTCTGCTACCATGCAGGCTGGGTTGTCATCCAAGAAGTCGTATACCTTCTTAGTGCCTGCCCCAAAGGTGTACACCTGGCGGCCAGGATCGAGAGACTTCTTCTGACCCGTGATTTTCCCGGCTAGGGTCAGGTCCACGAAAGCATCTACATACATCTCGGTGTGAACCCCCAGATCCTTCAGGTCTGATTCCACAATCAGGGAGCCTACGGCGTTCGGCATACCCCCGATACCCAACTGCAAGCAAGCACCGTTTGGAATCTGATCAACAATCATTCGTGCCACAGTTTGATCAATCTCCGTGATTTTACTAGTTGGCATGGTCCCGATGGGCGGGTTATCCCCCTCAACAATCATGCCCACCTGACTGATGTGCACTCCTTCACGGATGCCGCCCAGGCAGCGGGGCATATTTTCATTCACTTCAACAATGACCACTTCTGCCGACTCACACAGGGTAAGCAGGTGGGATGCGTTGGGACCAAAGTTAAAATATCCATGGCTGTCCATAGGCGCTACCTGAGCCATAAACACCCGATAGGGACGCTCCCGACAGTACCGGGGCACTTCGGAGTACCGGACGGGAATGTAATAGCAAAATCCCTTGTCCACGGCTTTGCGATCTACGCCGGTCATGTGGAGGCTGTTCCAGGTAAAGTGCTCCGCCGGGTTCGGAATGCGGAACAGCTCCGGCTCCCAGGGCAGGATGCCGCCGCGGAGATTCACATCGTGGAGGGTCTGAAGCCGCTCTGCCAGGGGTTTGTCCAGAGCCACCGGCGTACAGGTGACGTAGCCAAAATCGACCCAGTCACCGTCCCGGACACATTTGACAGCTTCTTCTGGCTTGGTGAGTTTTTGGTTGTAAAGAGCTTGGTAATCCATAAGTATTCCTCCTGATATAAGATCAAATCGTATTGCATGTTCTATTATAATACAAATCCAACCAATGGAAAAGAGGTGGCGCAGGAAGACATCCAGTCTCCTGCCACTTTTGCGGTGGATAGGGTGCGGTTACTGTGATCCCGCTAATTCGTTGCGGGAAACGCAAAAGCGCCGAACAGTATGTCCGACGCTTGAAAGCTTGTTTGGATGAGTCCGGCAGGGGAACCCCTGAGAAAGAAGTCATTACTTCTTGTTGGAACGTCTCCAGATCTTCATCTTTTCAGCCTCTGCGATCAGTTCGTCGTGGAACTGAGGATGAGCGATGTTAATCAGACCCTCAGCTCTCTGCCAGGTGGTGAGACCCTTCAGGTTAATCATGCCGTTTTCGGTGACGATGTACTGACCGTTGGAACGGGTGCAGGTAGCGATGGAGCCATTCTCCAGAGTGGGACGAATCCGGGATTTCAGCTGACCTTCCTTGTCCTTAAAGGTGGAGGAGATGCAGATGAAGCTCTTGCCGCCGTCGGACAGGTAAGCGCCCATGACGAAGTCCATCTGTCCGCCAGCACCAGAGATGTTCTTTGTACCGGAGGATTCTGCGTTAATCTGACCAAACAGGTCGATGTCGATGGCGCTGTTGATGGAGATGAAATTGCTCAGGGAAGAGATGGTGCCGATGTCATTGACGTAGTCCACCGGAGCGTTCATGCATTCGGGGTTGTCGTTGATGAAATCGTACAGCTTCTGGGTGCCTGCGCCAAAGGCATATACCTGACGGCCAGGATTCAGTTCCTTGTACTTACCGGTGATCTTGCCAGCCATGGTCAGGTCAACAAAAGCGTCAACATACATCTCGGTGTGGACGCCCAGATCCTTCAGGTCGGACTTAGCGATCATAGCACCGATGGTGTTGGGCATACCGCCGATACCCAGCTGGAGGCAGGCGTGGTTGGGGATCATAGGAACGACCTGCTTTGCAACGGCCAGATCCACTTCGGTGGGTGCGCCACCGGCAGGGAGCTGTGCCATGGGGATATCCTTGCATTCCACGATTTTGGTGACCTTGGAGATGTGGATTCCGGTGTGGTAGCCGCCCAGGCAGCGAGGCATATTCTCGTTGACCTCAATGATGATCTCTTCTGCACGGTTGCAGATTTCGATCAGGTGGGAGGCGTTAGGGCCGAAATTGAAGTAACCATGCTCATCCATGGGAGTGCATTGTACGAAAAAGACGCGGTCAGGGTTCTCGATTTCACGGCAGTACTTAGGCAGTTCAGAGTAACGAACAGGTGCATAGTAACAGAAGCCCTTGGAGATGGCTTTGCGTTCGATGCCACTCATGTGCCAGCTGTTCCAAGTGAAGTGATCCTTTGCGTCGGGCATGTCGAACATCTCGGGCTTCCACATCAGGATGCCGCCGCGGAACTGCACGTCATGCAGGGTCTTCAGATGCTCAGTCATTGCATGATCGCAGGCTTTGGGAGTATTGTTCACCCAGCCCCAGGCAACCCAGTCACCGTTGCGGACGCATTTGACAGCTTCTTCGGGGGTAGTCAGTTTACTCTGATACAGTACTTCATAATCCATTAGTAGGTCCTCCTGTGTCTCTGAATGTTTGTTTTTTTTGATCAGGTCAGTATTCCAGACGGTTCTCGGCACAGCAGGGTTTAAAAAAGCGCCGTTATTATCCAGCGTGTGAGAACCAAAGAAACCACCTGAGACATAACATAGACTATCTCCGTACATTATAATACACTTTTGCACAATGCGAAAGAGGTGTTTGTGATCTTTTTCACTAAATGGTTGAAATTTTCAACTCGGGAAGGAACTTGACGGAAAAGGAGGAGGTTTTTAAAGAGCCAGCCAAATTTTGCTATACTACCGATAACAGAGTGAAACTGGCCAGCTGGGGTAATCCTAATGAGGTAAACCACAGAGGGGATGGTCGGTCTGAGACAGCAGCCTGGAACCGAACTTAGCCAGGCTCCATCATAGGGAGGGTATATAAATTTATGCAGATATTTACCTTGTCGGGAAACGATTTTTTTGATCGGGTTTCCTACCCCGTGCTCCTGACACGGGATCAGACAGTAACATATTTTAATCAGGCCGCGGCAGATTTGTTCCAGCTGCAACAAAATCCCCTGAAGGAGGGCGCCCCGATTCCGGAACCCCTGCGCATTCTGGAAGGAGCGGGGATTTCCGCCCAGAAACTGGATGGTGAGGAGTGGGTGATTACCAGCCGCGAGGTGGACGCCGGTACCTTGTACCTCCTGCGTCAGGAGCGGGACAGTGATGAGATCTCCCGTGCCCGGCTCCATCAGGTGGCCGAGCGGATGCGGATGCCGATGACGTCTATGACCGCCGCGATCCAGGTGTTAGAGCGGAATCTGGTGGAAACCGAGCGGATGCGCAATGAGCGCTACCTGGCACTGCTCCAGAAGAGCTACTATCGGATGCTGCGACTGGCTGGCAATCTGGAGGCCATCTGCCAGCTGGAAGATGGGTGGAGCGATAAGTGGTATACCCCTCAGGTCTTTGATCTGGCAGGGCTGTGCCGGCAGATCGTGCGGGAGACGGATATCCTCATCGAGTCTGCCGGAGCAAAGCTGTGCTATCAGGAGGATATGTCCAGTATCCTAATCAATGGCGACGAACATCTGTTGACCACCCTGATCTATCACTTGCTCACCAATGCTCTGCGCAGTCTTGGCGGCGAGGTTGGCGAGATCAGCCTAAAGCTGGTTCGTCACGGAAGTCAGGCTATGGTTATGGTCCAGGACAGCGGAAACGGTATGAATGATCGGGAGCTGATCGCCGCCTTTGATCCGGAGCTGAACGAAGCGGATCTCAAACCGTTAGGGCTGGGGCTGCCCATCTGCCGCAAGATTGCCACCCTCCATGGCGGCGCGCTGATGCTGACCTCCGGTAAGATGGGAACCAGGGTGACCCTCTCACTCCCCGTCACCGATGGAAGGGGTGCTGCCCCGCTCCGCAGCCGGGCGGTTGACTTTAGCGGTGGATTTCCCCCTGCTTTGGTGGCTATGAGCGATGTGCTGCCAGAGGACTTCTTCGCCTCAGAAGAACATTGAGGCACGATACAAAAGAAGGGCGCGTTCCTTAGTGGAATGCCCCTCTTTTTTGTGCGTATATTCAGTATTCCATGGCCTGAGCCGCCACAAAATCGGCCTTGGTCAGACTCATTAAATCGTCCCGGGTAGGAGATGTCAACGCAGCGACCCGGTCGCTCTGGGCGGAAATCAATCGCTCAAAAAGATTTCGCACCTCCCGGGCGTTGCCAAAGTTTGCGTCCCGATTCTGGAACAGCTCCTCAAAAAAGGAAGGAGTAAACGCCGTTAGTGCTTCGTCCGGCTGGTACCCGTTTTTCTCGCACAAGGATTGGAAAATCTGGTTCAGCTGAGGCCCTGTGTAGTCCTCAAAGTAGAAATACTTGTTGAAACGGGACTCTAACCCCGGATTGGACTGCAAGAACCGCGCCATAGGTCCTGAGTACCCGGCGACCACCACCATCAGTTCGTCCCGGTGATCCTCCATGGCCTTCAGAATGGTGTCGATGGCCTCGCGCCCAAAGTCGTTGGCGCCGTCCCCTGGTGCCAGAGAGTAGGCTTCATCGATAAACAGAACGCCTCCCATAGCCGATTGGATCACTTTTTGGGTCTGAATCGCGGTCTGCCCCACAAACCCGGCCACCAGTCCTGACCGATCTACCTCGATCAGCTGACCCTTGGGCAGAACCCCAATGGCCTGATACAAACCTGCCAGCAGCCGTGCCACTGTGGTTTTCCCCGTGCCCGGGTTGCCCAAAAACACCAAATGCAGGCTGATAGGCGGTACGGGAAGGGACTGCTCTTGCCGCAGCTTCCGGATTTTCATCAGGTTGATCAGACTCCGGACGTCTTTTTTTACATTGTCCAGTCCGCACAGCGCATCCAGCTCTGCCAACAGTTCCTCTGCCGTGGGCTTTGGCTTCTCTTCCGATTCTGCATTTGCTGGCTGCCCAGCTGCCGCAGTATTCTGTCCGGCGTCATGCTCTGCCCCTGCCGGGCTTACAGGCACTGGGGTGCCTTCTGCGATGGCTTTGAGCTGAGCCTCGCAGTTTGTTACATAGTCTTCCACCTCCGGCGTGATGGGTCCACCTGCCGCCGCGAACAGACGCAGCAACAGTCCGCACAGATCTGCAAATTGTGCGCCGCGCCGCCGGCTGCCACCCTGATCCTGAGC
>ENA-UOOI01002199-UOOI01002199.1-fermentation-metagenome-genome-assembly--contig:-NODE-2199-length-17670-cov-3.905024_pt1 | contig 17670 bp, 14 predicted proteins | sample MGYA00245779_ERZ724027 | MGnify/ENA primary metagenome ERZ724027 (study PRJEB28704, sample SAMN03018318) | fermentation metagenome | biome: anthropogenic terrestrial biome; feature: soil; material...
TGTTAGTATCAGCAAAAGATATGTTGCAAAAAGCAAAAGCAGGACATTATGCAGTCGGACACTTTAATATTAATAATCTGGAGTGGACGAAAGCGGTTCTTCTCACCGCCGAGGAATTAAAGTCTCCGGTTATTTTAGGAGTCTCTGAAGGCGCCGGAAAATATATGACAGGATTCAAAACTGTTGCAGCGATGGTTAAGGCTATGATCGGAGAACTTAATATCACAGTTCCGGTGGCACTGCATCTGGACCATGGGACTTATGAAGGATGCTATAAGTGTATCGAAGCGGGTTTCTCTTCTATTATGTTTGACGGATCTTCTTATCCGATTGATGAGAACGTAGATAAAACCAGAGAACTGGTGAGCATATGTGCAGAAAAAGGGATGTCACTTGAAGCGGAAGTCGGGGCTATAGGCGGTGAAGAAGACGGTGTTATCGGCGCCGGCGAGTGCGCCGACCCGAAAGAATGCAAGATGATCGCCGACCTGGGAGTAGATATGCTGGCTGCCGGGATAGGCAATATACATGGGAAATATCCGGATAACTGGGCCGGTTTAAGCTTTGAAACACTGGAAGCGGTACAGAAACTGACCGGCGAGATGCCTCTTGTACTTCATGGAGGTACCGGAATACCGGATGATATGATTAAAAAGGCGATTGATCTGGGCGTCTCTAAGATCAATGTGAATACGGAGTGTCAGCTGGTATTTGCTGATGCGACAAGAAAGTATGTTGAAGAGGGAAAAGACCGCCAGGGAAAAGGATATGATCCAAGAAAACTTCTTGCACCTGGAACAGAGGCAATTAAAGACATCGTAAAAGAAAAAATGGAACTTTTCGGTTCAATTGGCAAGGCCTGAAGAAGTTTCGTGTGGTTAAAAGGGTTAATAGACGAGGGCGTTCTACAAATGGTGTGGAATGCCCTTTTAATATTCATGAGAGGAGAATACGAGTATGAAGGAAAATCTGAATGTAGCTGAGATTTTTGGAGAGAATGTTTTTAATGATGCAGTCATGCAGGAAAGGCTGCCGAAAAAGGTTTATAAGAAGTTAAAAGAGGCAATTGCAAATGACGGGGAACTGGATCTGAATACAGCTGACATGATAGCCCATGAGATGAAAGAGTGGGCGATTGAGAAAGGTGCGACGCATTATACGCATTGGTTTCAGCCACTGACCGGAGTGACGGCAGAGAAGCACGATGCGTTTATTACAGCGCCGGATGAGAGAGGAAAAGTCCTCATGAGCTTTTCAGGTAAAGAACTGATTAAAGGTGAGCCGGATGCATCATCTTTCCCTTCCGGAGGACTTCGGGCAACTTTCGAGGCAAGAGGTTACACGGCATGGGACTTCACATCTCCGGCATTTGTCCGTCAGGATGCAGCGGGAGCAACACTTTGCATACCTACTGCTTTCTGTTCGTACACAGGGGAGGCACTAGACCAGAAGACACCGCTTCTGCGCTCTATGGAAGCCATTAATACCCAGTCTCTGCGGCTGATACGTTTGTTTGGAAACAAAACATCCAGAAAAGTCGTCCCGTCCGTCGGACCGGAACAGGAATACTTTTTAGTGGATGCCGATAAATTTCTTCAGAGAAAAGATCTGATTTATACGGGGAGAACCTTATTTGGAGCTATGCCCCCTAAGGGCCAGGAGATGGATGATCACTATTTTGGAACGATTCGGCAGCGCATCGCAGGATATATGAAAGATGTCAACATTGAGTTGTGGAAGATGGGGGTTTCAGCGAAAACTCAGCACAATGAGGTGGCTCCGGCACAGCATGAACTGGCCCCGATTTTCACGGAGGCTAATATTGCAGTTGATCATAACCAGATTATTATGAAGACTCTGAAAAGAGTGGCCTGTCAGCATGGCATGAAATGCCTGCTCCATGAAAAACCATTTTTAGGTGTAAATGGATCTGGAAAGCATAACAATTGGTCACTCACAACAGATGATGGCATCAATCTGCTGGATCCGGGAGTTACTCCTCATGAAAACGTACAATTTCTTCTGGTACTCAGCTGTATTATCAGTGCGGTTGACAAACATGCGGGATTGCTGCGCGAGTCGGCATCCGATCCGGGAAATGATTTCAGACTCGGTGCTAACGAAGCTCCGCCGGCAATTATTTCTGTCTTTCTGGGCGAACAACTTGAAGATGTGGTAGAACAGTTAATAAGCACCGGAAACGCTACCAGAAGTAAGAAGTGCGGCAGACTTCATACCGGTGTCAAGACGCTGCCTGATCTGTCAACTGATGCGACGGATAGAAACCGGACATCGCCATTTGCATTTACAGGTAATAAATTTGAATTTCGGATGGTAGGATCCAGAGATTCTATCGGAATGCCCAACACGGTTCTGAACACGATTGTGGCAGAAGCCTTCTGTGATGCCTGTGACAGACTGGAAGAATCCGATAATCTTGTGGAGGCTGTCCACGACCTGATAAAGGAGAACCTGAGCGAACATCAAAGGGTTATCTTTAACGGAAACGGGTATTCAGCGGAATGGGTCAAAGAGGCCGAAAGAAGAGGGCTGCCAAATATCAGATCCATGGTCGATTCTATCCCTGAACTGCTGAAGGAAGATACGATCGCAATGTTTGATAAATTCCATGTATTTACGAAAGCGGAGCTTAATTCACGCGCGGAAGTACAATACGAAAACTACTCAAAAACTATTAATATAGAAGCAAAAACTATGATAGATATTGCTTCGAAACAAATCATACCGGCTGTCATCAAATATGAGAAGAGTCTGGGTGATACCATAAATTCTATTAAAAATGCAGGTGTCAGCGAAGTGGCGGTTGAAGGCGAACTGCTTCAGAAGACATCATTACTCTTAACAGAAGTAGATAAAGGAATTAAAAACCTTCAAGAAGTAGACGCCAAAGCATGCGCGATGCCGGAAGGTGCGCCGCAGGCAAGATATTATCACGATGTAGTAATGGAAGCGATGAATGAACTTCGAAGCCCTGTAGATAAACTTGAGATGATTGTGGATAAAGAAATGTGGCCAATGCCGTCATATGGTGATCTGATCTTCGAAGTATAACGTTCGCCCTATCGGGCTGCGCTTTTATGTTTGTACGGGCCTCAAATAGTATGCTGTTCATGCGAGCATGAACAGCATACTATTTGAGGCCCCTGGTATCATATTCTTGTCTTTTGCCATGGTTTCTGTTATAATAAATCGAAGTGTCGTTGAAAAGGCTTGAAACCTATGGAAGTGAGGCATATGTGCAGGAAAATTAATGTACTGGGAGTGCATATAGATTATATGAATGTGGAAGCGTCCATGAATCAGATAGCGGAAATGATGAAAAATGACCGTATGAACATGGTGAGCATGGTGACGATAAGTACTCTGATGCTGGCCAGGCGGGATCCGGTATGGAAGCAATATATTGAAGATATGGATCTCACTGTCATTGGAGATGATGAGATTTTAAAAGCGGCAGACATCTTCAGCGGACGAATCATGGATGAGGTAGAAGACCATAGTTTTGTAAATCTTTTTTTTAATTATATGATTCGGAATCAGAAGCAGATCTTTGTCCTTGGGGAAACAAAAAAAGAGGTAGATGGATTAAAAAACTATCTTCAGGACGCATATCCCGGGATTCTGGTCGCGGGGGATGCCGTTGTAGAAGATAGTTCCTCTCCCGAAAAATATATAAATGAGGTCAATAGTCTTTCAGTTGACGTGATTGTAAGCGGCCTTTCCGGATTTCGCCAGGATATGCTTGCCTTTGAAAATAAAAGTCAGCTGAACAGTAAACTGTGGCTCTGCCTTGGAAAACAACCGTTTATCCAGTCAAATGCGGGGTTAAAAGTAAGCCGATGGAGCAGACTATTAATGAAGAATGAATTTAAACGGATGGTGGCAAAATATAAAGAAAAAAACTGTTCAACCGTCTGACCGCTGAAAAATACGAGGTTGACAAATGAAAGAGTCTGTGTTTACAAAGAGCAGATATTCTGATTACCTGCTGATCGTTGCCGGAACAGCTTTGATGGCTCTGGCGATAAATCTTATCCTTGATCCGGCAGGCCTGGTAACCGGTGGGTTTTCAGGTCTTGCGATCGTCATTAAGTCTCTGACCGAAACATTTATAAACAACGGGATACCAATCTGGCTCTCCACCACAGTATTGAACGTACCGCTGTTTTTAATTGGATTTAAATTACAGGGGGCGAAATATCTGGGGAAAACGCTTTTTGGAGCAGCTGCGCTGTCTGTATGGCTTTACCTGATTCCGGAGATATCAGCAGCGCCTGACGATCTACTGCTTTCTTCTATATTTGGCGGAGGACTGCAGGGACTGGGAATCGGCCTGGTATTTATCGGTCATGCTACGACAGGAGGCACAGATATGGCAGCGGCTCTGCTGCAGAGAAAGCACCGTCACTATACTGTGGCACAGATCATGCAGGTGATCGATGGAATGATCGTGCTCACCGGAGTATATGCTTTTGGAATCAGTAAAGCACTTTATTCTGTAATTTCAATTGTTGTGATGACAAAATTTACTGACACATTAATCGAGGGTCTTCATTTTGCGGTATCCGCATACATTATTACGGAGAAACCGGATGAGATTGCCAGTGAACTGATGCTGAAGGTAGACCGTGGGGTTACAGGCATTGATGCTAAAGGAATGTATACCGGAAATAAACGCACAATGCTTTACTGTGTGGCCGGAAAGAAACAGATTGTTGTGTTAAAAGATATTGTGATGAAACTGGATCCGGATGCCTTTGTAATTGTAACAGATGCAAAAGAAGTGCTGGGGGAAGGCTTTATCGAAAATACGGGGCATTTGTAAATATTTACCCTTTATTTTTAGAGGATTTTGTATTAAAATGTAGAGTATGTCACGATGGGATGAAAAGATCACGCTTCATTACTATATAGTCGAAAGAGGGAAAAGTTATGATTTCAAATCAGATACTGCAAAATACAATTGAGGGGATTAAGTCCATCTCAAGAGCAGAACTCGCTGTCACGGATGTGGAAGGTAATGTACTTGTGTCTACCTTCCCTGAAGAGGAGATTAGCAAAGTGGAAGTTGATAATTTTGCCGAATCTCAGGCGGATTCTCAGTCTATGAAAAACTTACAGTTCTTCAAAGTGTATGATGAACACCAGACAGAATACGTGTTAATTGCAAAGGGTGATAATGAGGACATCTTTCTGGTTGGAAAGCTGGCTGCATTTCAGCTGCAAAATCTTTTGGTCGCTTATAAAGAGCGCTTTGATAAAGATAACTTTATCAAGAATCTGCTGCTTGATAATCTGCTTTTGGTGGATATCTATAACCGTGCAAAGAAACTGCATATTGATACAGAAGTTCGCAGAGTAGTATTTATTCTGGAATGTGACCCGGATAAGGACCGCGGCACTCTGGAAAATGTAAGAAATTTATTTGGCAATAAGTCAGGTGATTTTGTCACTGCTGTCGATGAAAAGGATATCATTATCGTTAAGGAACTGTCTGAAGATGATGACTATGCACAGATGAACAGAATAGCCAATTCTGTTCTTGATACATTGGGACGAGATGAAAACCATGAGGTTCATATTGCCTATGGAACGATTGTAAAAGAACTAAAAGAGGTATCCCGCTCCTATAAGGAAGCACGGATGGCTCTTGATGTAGGGAGAATATTCTTTGAAGAGAGAGATGTCATCGCATATAGTTCACTCGGAATCGGACGTCTGATCTATCAGCTGCCGATACCGCTGTGCAAGATGTTTATCAAGGAAGTATTTGTCGATAAATCTCCTGATGATTTTGATGAGGAGACATTAACTACGATCAATAAGTTCTTCGAGAATAATCTGAATGTATCAGAGACTTCAAGACAGCTCTATATTCACAGAAATACATTAGTGTATCGTCTGGATAAGCTGCAAAAAAGCACAGGTCTGGACCTGCGCGTGTTTGAGGATGCAATTACCTTTAAGATTGCACTGATGGTAGTGCGGTATATGAGATACATGGAAACCCTGGATTATTGAGAAAGATTAAACAGCAGGGTTTTTTAGAGGAGGAATATGAATGATTACATTAGATGGTGTAAGTAAGAGTTATGAGAGAGGCCAGCCGGCCCTTGATGACATATCCTTACACATAGATGAAGGGGAATTTGTTTTTATTGTGGGCAACAGTGGTTCTGGAAAATCAACATTGATCAAGCTTTTGCTGAGAGAACTAGAACCGACTTCCGGTACCATAAAGGTAAACGGACAGGTATTAGACAAGATGAAGAGAAGAAAGATTCCCAAATACCGTCGTGGTGTGGGTGTTGTATTTCAGGATTTCCGACTCTTAAAAGATCGCAATGTTTACGAAAATGTTGCATTTGCACAGAGGGTTATAGAGAAGCCCGGCCGTGTGATCAAGAGGAGGGTTCCTGAAGTGTTGACACTTGTAGGACTCGCTGAGAAATACAGGTCACTGCCGAGGGAGTTATCCGGAGGAGAACAGCAGAGAGTGGCACTTGCCAGAGCTTTGGTGAACCGTCCGGACATTTTGCTGGCTGATGAGCCTACAGGTAATCTGGATCCAAAGACATCAGGTGAGATTATGAAACTGATTGAGGAAATTAATGCACGTGGTACTACGGTACTTGTCGTTACTCATAATCGTGAAATTGTGAATTCCATGAAGAAAAGGGTAATCCGTCTGCGGAAAGGCGTCATTGTGAGCGACGAAGAAAAAGGTATATACCATGAGGATTAATACGATCGGTTATAGTATCAAACAGGGTGTAAAGAACATCTGGAGAAATAAGATGTTTTCAATTGCATCAATCGCAACTATGAGTGCCTGCATCTTTTTATTTAGCCTGTTTTTCTCTGTCCTTTCAAACTTTAACTATATTATTAAAAGTGTTGAAGAAGGCGTCTCCATGGTTGTTTTCTTTGATGAGGGAACAGATCAGGGCACGATCGATGAGATTGGAGATCAGATCAAGGCACGTTCGGAAGTAAAAGAAGTAAAATATGTTTCCGCGGATGAATCATGGAAAAGATACCAGGAAAAATATTTTAAAGATCATCCGGAGGCTGCAGAGGGATTCAAAAACGATAACCCTCTTGCAAATGCATCGAGTTACGAAGTTTATGTAAACAAAGTAGAGCAGCAGAGCTCACTGAAAAAATTTATTGAAAAACTGCCGGGTGTCCGTACAGTCAACCAGTCTGAGGAAGCTACAAAGACTCTGACTACAATTAACAAACTGGTCGGATACGTATCAATTGTAATTATTGGAATACTGCTCGCGATTTCTGCATTCCTAATCAGCAATACAGTTTCTATGGGTATTTCTGTGCGAAAAGAAGAAATTGGTATTATGAAGCTGATCGGAGCGACGAATCTGTTCGTGCGGCTGCCCTTCATCATGGAAGGTATCTTAATCGGTTTACTGGGTTCTGCTATTCCACTGGCTATCTGGTATTATGTATATAATAAAGCAATTACATATATATTAAATAAATTCCGTATGATTGCTGACTTTATGAATGGACTGCTTCCGGTAACACAGGTATTCCATACGCTACTTCCGGTCGGAATTTTACTCGGAATGGGTATCGGTTTAATAGGAAGTGTATTCACTATTCGAAAACATTTGAAAGTCTGACGATACCATAAAATGCAGGAGTAATCTTTTTTGCCCCTACATCATAATATGTAAAGCTAGAGCTGTCTCAATTCCAAAAAGTATGGTATTGAAGGCAGCTTATTATGTATGCTGTGCGTAGAGCAATCTGTGTCTTATAGATGAAGGAGTGGGAATGGGCGAAAATAAGAAATTAAATGATAGACTTAAAGGGTTCTTGCTTGGAATACTGACTGCGCTTATCGTATTTTGTGTGGCCTTTCTGATTCGAAACCGAGATTATATCGTGCACCGGGATATGACACCTACACAGGCAGGTGCAAGAAAAAAAATATCCGATATCTATCATACGATTGACGGGGCATATCTCGGGAAGATAGATGATGAGAAGCTGACGGAGTATATGTGTGCAGGTCTTGTCCAGGGACTGGGGGATAAATATTCAACTTATTATACGCAGGAACAGTATGAGAAGATCATGCAGTCTGCCGGCGGTCATTATTCGGGCGTCGGAGTTGCCATTTCTAAAGATGATCATGGAGATATTCAGATTGAGTCTGCTTTTGAAAACACGCCTGCCGACAGGGCAGGGATTAAGTCGGGAGATATTCTGCTCAAAATAAATGACGAGGACATAACAAAGTTATCTGTTTCTGATGTTGTCAGCAGGATCTCGAAAGTGAAAGAAGGGGAGACTGTTTCACTGATATTGAAAAGAGACAATAATCCTTATAGCGTGGATGTGACCGTCGAAGAAGTGGAGTCTGTATCGGTTTCCTCCAAAATGCTGGCAGATAAGACAGGATACATCCGGATATCAGAATTCACCGGAGTGACTTCTGAGCAGTTCAGGAGCGCATATAAGAAGTTAAATGACGCAGGGATGAAAAGCATGGTTATTGATCTGAGAAGTAATCCCGGAGGCCTTGTAACCGGTGTATGTGATACACTCCGGCAGATCCTTCCCAAAGGAATTATCGTTTACACGGAAGATAAGTACGGAAATCGGGAAGAACAGACATGCGATGGAAAAAACCGCATTGATATTCCTCTGGCAGTATTGGTTAATAAGAGCTCTGCCAGTGCAGCTGAGATTTTTGCCGGTGCAGTGAAAGATTACGGAATAGGAACAATAGTGGGTACGGACACATATGGGAAAGGTGTTGTACAGGATACGTATCAGTTGAAAGAGGGCGGCGCCCTTAAGATTACGGTCTCCCATTATTTTACTCCGAAGGGTCATAATATCAATGGAAAAGGAATCACACCGGATGTCGAGATTGATCTTCCGGAGGATTCATCTGAAGACGTCCAGCTTGATAAGGCGCTGGGAGTACTCAATTAAGCAAAGGAGGGAAAAGATGAACAAATGCAGAGAGTATGTAATTACAACAGAAAACACCTGTGACATGCCTTATGATTACTATGAACAAAATCATGTTGAATTCTCATATCTTCCGTGTACCATGGGAGAGGTCATATATAACAGGGAAAATGATATGGATCCGAAAGTCTTTTATAATCAGATGAGAAATGGAATGATGCCGGCCACTTCTCAGGTCAATGCTGATGAGGAAAAAAAGATGTGGAGGCCGATTTTAGAGAAAGGATACGACATTCTCCATCTTTCGTTTTCCTCAGGTCTAAGCGGCACTTACAGCAGCTCTCGTCTTGCGGCAGAAGAACTGATGGCAGAGAATAATCAGTACAAGATTATTGTTGTTGATACTCTCTGTGCGTCTATGGGGCAGGGGCTGCTGCTTACGAAGACTCTGGATCAGAAAAGAGAGGGGAAAAGCATCGATGAGACGGCGTCATGGGTGGAACACCACAAGAAGAATCTGTGTCATGTGTTTACCGTAGATGATCTGATGTACCTTCACCGAGGCGGCCGTCTATCCAAAGTGAGCGCAGTTTTAGGGACCGTGATAAATATCAAACCTATGCTGCATGTTGATAATGAAGGGCACCTCATACTGCTCGGAAAGGAGAGAGGCCGCAAGAAGGCTCTGCAGTCACTTGTGGGAATGATGGATGAACGGCTGGGAAGTTACCGAGATAAGAATGATGTCATCTATATCAGTCACGGAGACTGTGAAGAGGATGCATTATATGTAAAAGATCTGGTGCAGAGAAAGTATCCGTCAGTTAAAAAGATCGAGGTTAACACAATCGGTGCTACGATCGGTGCGCATGCAGGTCCCGGCACTCTTGCAATGTTTTTTATGGGAGATCAGAGATGAGTAGAGAAATTACAGAGGAACTTTTAAAATTCGTGGAAAACGGTCCGACCGGTTTTCATGCGGTTCGCACGATGCAGGAAGAACTGGAAGACTCCGGATTTATACATATTTATGAGGAAGATCCATGGATTCTTCAAAACGGCGGGAAGTACTATGTTACACGAAACGGATCTTCACTGATCGCTTTCATGATACCTGAGATTTCAATTAACGGCTTTCAAATTATGGCCAGTCACAGTGATTCACCGACTTTCAAACTGAAGCCAGATCCTGAAATCGACATAGAAGGTCACTTTGTAAAGCTGAATGTTGAAAAATACGGAGGTATGATGATGGCGCCCTGGTTTGACAGACCATTGTCTCTGGCGGGAAGACTGCTGACGGAGGAGAATGGGCAGATTACTTCAAGACTTGTCAAAGTAGACCGCGATCTGGTGCTAATTCCGAACCTTGCCGTCCACATGAACAGAAAGGCGAATGATGGATATCGTTATAATCCTCAGATTGATATGCTTCCTCTGTTCGGTGGAGAAGAAAGCAAGGATACTCTCATGGATATCTTAAGCGAAGAAGCGGGGGTGAAATCCGATCAGATCCTCGATATGGATGTCTACCTGTATAACAGAATGAAAGGGAGCATCTGGGGAGGAAAAAGTGAGTTCGTCTCCAGTGCCAGACTTGACGATCTTCAGTGTGCATTCTCCTCGCTTGCGGCTTTTAAATCAAGCAGGAATCCAAAGCATGTGATTGTCCACTGTGTTCTGGATAATGAGGAGGTAGGCAGCCTGACACGTCAGGGAGCCGCATCTACTTTTCTGAAAGATACACTGGAACGGATATCAATGGTAATGGGAATGTCAAAAGAAGATTATCTGAGGGCTGTTTCCTCCGGATTTATGCTTTCGGCGGATAATGCCCACAGCGTACATCCGAATCATCAGGACAAGACAGATCAAAGCAATCGTCCTTATATCAATGGCGGAGTGGTCTTAAAGTATAACGCGAACCAGCACTATACGACAGATGCTTTCAGTGCCGCTGTGTTCAAAAGTATCTGTGAACATGCACAAGTCCCCGTGCAGTCGTTTGTAAACCGTTCAGACATGGCAGGAGGCTCTACGCTGGGTAACATTTCAAATGGACAGGTTTCTATACATATGGCTGACATTGGACTTGCTCAGCTTGCTATGCATTCCCCGTATGAGACGGCAGGCGCCCGTGATACTGAATATATGATTAGGACAGCCGGTGCGTTTTATAACTCTGATATACAGATAGAAAAAGACGGTACCTGTAAGATTGATTTCTAGCGAAAAGAAAAAATGGCCGCTGCACCAGATATCGGTGCGGCGGCCATTTGCAGCCTTTTTGCTGCTAAAATCTAATTTTGGGATTTAACTGATCACAAGATCAATGTTGTTCTTATCACATTGTTCCTGATATTCTTTTGGAAGGACATGATCCGTGATAATTGACTGGATCTGATCCAGTCTTGCATAAGTCATCAGGGATACCTTTCCGAACTTTGTGTGATCGGCCAGAAGATAATTTTCCTGACTGTTCTCTATAACTGCTTTTTTGATGAGATACTCCTCAACAGCGGCTATTGTGAGTCCGTTCTTTACGGAAATGCCTGAGCAGGAAAGAAAAGCCTTTCCGATGTTGTATCTTCTGAAATATTCCAGACAGTCTGTCCCGACAAGAGAGAGTGTATCTGTCTTCAGCTTGCCCGGAAGAGAGATAACGTTTATGCGTGGATATTCAGTTGCCTTTGCGGTTACACGCAGACTGTTGGTGATAATCGTGCAATTCTTATCAGAGATATAATCGACGATATTGCGGCAGGTCGTACCGGAATCTATGTAGATGATATCGCCGTCCTCCACCAGCTCAGCAGCCTGACGACATAAAAGATCTTTTTCACGGACCAGTGTGTCAGGCTTTTCACGATAGGAAAGTGTGTCTTTCATTTCACTGCTTATACCGTTTCGATCTTTCACAGCCGGCTTTTCCATAATATCATCATAGTTCACCGCAGGTATGTCCAGATCCTTAGGTGAAGTCACAGATTTTTCCTTATTCATATTCGTATCTTCCCGCATATCGTCCTCACTCTTATTAACATAGAAGTTTTTATCGATTTCCTTTTCCAATGCTTCCTGGATTGTATTGGTCAGATTCAGATTCTCATCATCTGAAGCCTGAGCGGATTCAGACGCGGGAGAATTATCTCGCTCTTCCTCCGGCTTAGATAAATCGGAAGTATCGGGATTTGTGTCTCCGGAAGGCTCACTGTTGGTAAGTTCCAATAAACTCTGCTCCCTGATTTCTTTTTCTCGGGCCTTTCGCTGACGTCTCGTAAGTACCGGTTCGTTTTCATCTTCCTCATCTTCCTCGTCATCACTTCTTAGGATGCCTGACAGGATATATAGAACTACCAGAGCGGCGAATAATAAGCATAAGATAATTCTTCCCTCAAAGGAATGTGTCGCTATGGAAATATAGCCGATCAGAGGAACTGTAACGAATACTTTCTCTCCTGTTTCTTTTGCTGTGACCTTCTTCTCTTTCCCATTTTCTGTTTTTAAGACATACTGATTTGTATTCTTGTCCTTTCCTGTAAGTTCGGACACATAAACAGAGGTGTTTGAATAATTGAGCAGCTGATCCCCCACGTTCAACCGGTCTGAATTTACAGGATGACTATAGACAACGGTACCATTCCCCAAATTGGTATCTGTTATTTTATCGTCAACAATTACGGTTGTAACTCCAGCAGATGGTGGAATTATTAAAGCTAGTGCGGCCAGTAAGAAACAAATGATAAGTAAATTAATAATAAGTCGTAAATGTTTAGTCATCTTACCTTTCTCCTTTGTTATTGTCAATGCCTTTTATTATAACGTGAGTTGGAAAAATATGCAAGATTTTTCTAAAAAGTAGTGTAATTAAATGAGAGAGATATTTAATAGTTATGGAAATATTTTATAACTCCTGAAAGCAGGATTTTAACCATGTTCAATTCGTACTACCGGGGGTATTATAAAAGGAAACAAATCATGCCGGTCGACTATGCGTATCTAATTAAATATGGTATCATGAGATACCAGGGGCAAAAAGTTATGCGTTTCATGCTAGCATGAAAAAGCATAACCTTGGGCCCCGCACAAACATAAGAACGGAGCCCGAACAGGGCGGAGTTCGAATGTTTGCAGGATTACGTAAGCACGAAGTGCGGAGTAATCCGTAGTATCTCAAAGGTGAGAGAAGCCACAGGGAAATCAGTGCTCTTTTTCATGTCATGAAAAAGGCATAATAAATATCTGCAGTACCATATCAGAGAAGTGCGGAGTAATCCGTGGTATCTCAAAGGTGAGAGAAGCCACAGGGAAATCAGTGCTCTTTTTCATGCCATGAAAAAGGCATAATAAATATCTGCAGTACCATATCAGAGAAGTGTGTACCAATCCGTGGTATCTCAAAATAAACATGATCAGGAGGCATAAAGCATATGGATCATTTCGAATTGCATTCTGAGTATCAGCCTACCGGCGATCAGCCCGAAGCGATTGCTGAACTCGTTAAAGGATTTAAAGAAGGAAACCAGGCAGAGACATTACTCGGTGTTACCGGATCAGGTAAAACTTTTACGATGGCCAATGTGATACAGCAGTTAAACAGGCCCACACTGGTCATCGCTCACAATAAAACTCTCGCAGCCCAGCTCTATGGAGAATTTAAAGAATTTTTCCCCAATAATGCGGTGGAATATTTTGTGTCTTATTATGATTATTATCAGCCGGAAGCATATGTACCTTCTTCTGATACGTATATCGCCAAGGATTCAGCGATCAATGACGAGATCGATAAACTCCGGTTATCGGCAACATCTTCTTTAAGTGAGAGGAAAGACGTCATCATCATTTCCAGTGTATCCTGTATCTATGGAATAGGAAGTCCTTCAGATTACATGAACATGACGATATCCCTGAGACCCGGTATGGAAAAAGACCGGGACGAGGTGATTAAAGAACTGATCGACATCCAATATGACAGAAACGACATGGATTTTCACAGAGGTACATTCCGTGTGAGAGGGGACGTTCTTGAGATATTTCCGGCTGAGGAGAGCGAACTTGCGGTTCGCGTCGAATTTTTTGGCGATGAGATTGACCGTATCACTCAGATTGATACACTTACCGGGGAAATAAAAGCAGAGCTGAAACATATTGCAGTATTTCCGGCATCCCATTACGTAGTACCCCTTGATAAAATCAGGGAAGCGACAGTCGGGATTGAGGAAGAGCTTGAAGAGAGAATAAAATATTTTAAGAGTGAGGACAAGCTTCTAGAGGCACAGAGGATTGAGGAGAGAACCAATTTTGATATCGAAATGCTAAGAGAGACCGGGATCTGTGCGGGGATTGAGAATTATTCCCGTCATTTAACAGGACTCGAACCCGGACAGCCGCCATTTACGCTGATTGATTATTTCCCGGATGACTTTCTGATTATGATTGATGAGTCACATAAGACGATTCCGCAGATCCGCGGAATGTATGCGGGAGATCAGTCGCGTAAGGGCACTTTGGTAGATTACGGATTCCGTCTTCCCTCCGCAAAGGATAACCGTCCTTTAAACTTTGAAGAGTTTGAGAGCAAGATTGATCAGATCATGTTCGTCTCTGCAACGCCGGGAGATTATGAAAAAGAACACGAACTTCTCCGTGCAGATCAGATTATAAGGCCTACCGGTCTTCTGGATCCGAAAGTTGAAGTAAGACCTGTGGAAGGGCAGATCGACGATTTGATCAGCGAAGTCAATAAAGAGGTAAAAAAACATAACAAAGTACTGATCACGACGCTTACGAAGCGGATGGCCGAGGACCTGACTGATTACATGAAGGAAAATGGTGTTCGTGTACGTTATCTGCACTCAGACATCGACACTCTGGAACGGACGAAGATTATCCGTGATATGCGGCTTAATGTCTTCGATGTTCTGGTGGGAATTAATCTGCTGAGAGAGGGACTCGATATTCCCGAGATCACTCTTGTCGCAATATTAGATGCAGACAAAGAAGGATTTCTGCGTTCTGAGACTTCTCTGATTCAGACGATAGGAAGAGCGGCACGCAACTCGGACGGACATGTGATTATGTATGCGGATATGATGACGGATTCTATGCATCAGGCGATTGATGAAACAAAAAGACGACGCACGCTTCAGCAGAAATATAATGAAGAGAATGGAATTACACCTAAGACGATTGAAAAAGGCGTACGGGATCTGATCAGCATTTCACAGGATGTGGCAAAAACCAAAGACCAGATGGAAAAGGATCCGGAGTCTATGAGCAGGGATGAACTTGAAAAATTAATTAAGAAAGTAAAAAAAGAGATGAAGGCGGCGGCAGCGGAACTCAACTTCGAGGCAGCTGCACAGCTGCGGGATCAGATGATTGATTTGAAGAAAGCCCTGGATGATTTTTGATGTTTTTTAATAAAAAACCATAAAAGTGTTGACAAAATCAAAAGTCAGTACTATAGTAAGAGCATAGATGTTAGCACTCCACCACAACGAGTGCTAACAAGTCTAAACAATCTGAATGAGAAAGGAGCTCAGAACATTGGAATTGGATGAAAGGAAACTTAAGATTTTAAAAGCGATTATCCAGACTTATCTGGAAACCGGAGAACCCGTTGGATCCAGAACCATTTCCAAATATACGGACCTGAATCTGAGCTCCGCTACTATCAGGAATGAGATGTCGGATCTGGAGGAGATGGGATTCATTATGCAGCCCCATACTTCCGCCGGCCGTATTCCATCAGATAAAGGTTATCGGCTTTATGTAAATCAACTGATGAAGGAGAAGGATCAGGAAGTGGAAGACATCCAGCGGCTGGCGATCCGCAAGACCGACAGACTGGAGAAAGTCCTTCAGCAGGTGGTGAAAGCTCTGGCAATGAATACAAACTATGCCACGATGATCACCGGTCCCCAGATTCATCAGACCAAATTAAAATTCATACAGTTGTCGAAAGTCAATGAGGAACAGCTTTTGGCTGTGATCGTTGCCGAGGGAAATATGGTAAAGAACCGTATGATTTCGCTGGAAGAACCAATCAATGACGAACAGATTCTGAAATTAAATCTGATGCTGAATACGCAGTTGAATGGTTTGACTATGGATGAAATCAATCTGGGTATGATAACCAAATTAAAAGAGGAAGCCGGTATTCATGGCAGTGTGATTAATAAAGTGCTGGATGCGGTTGCTGCTGCAATTGCTGTAGATACTGACGATGTCCCCGTGTACACCAGTGGAGCTACAAACTTTCTGAAGTATCCGGAACTTGTTACGGACAGTGAGAAAGCCAGTGAGCTGTTGGGCGCTTTTGAGGAGAAAGATGCATTGGTGGATATGCTCAAAGATGCCGAAAATGATGAAGGCGGCGAGAACAGCACAGGCATTCAGATTTATATAGGAAATGAGTCCCCGGTTCAGACAATGAAAGACTGTTCTGTTGTCACTACTACCTATGAATTAGGTGATGGGATGACGGGTACAATAGGGATTGTGGGTCCGAAACGCATGGATTATGAAAATGTGGTGGATAACCTGAAGACTCTGAAGAGTCAGCTGGATGGGATATTCAAAAAACCGGATACTTAAAAGGCGGTGGATAACAAGTGTCAGAAGAAAAAAAGAAAGTAGACGAGGAAATGGCGAATACCGAAAAAGAGTTAAAGGAAGACATCCCCAGGGAAGCTGATCAGACACAGACCGAATCGGATGTCAGGGAGAAACCCGGGAAGGATGATAAGTCATCTGGTCAGAAGGCTGAAGATAACAAAACACATGATCAGAAAAAAGAAGATTCCGGGGATGAATCCAAAGAAAAAGAAAAAAAGTTTTTCAAGAGAAAAAAAGATAAAAAAGATGAAAAGATTGAAGAAATGACAGATCAGCTAAAGAGACAGATGGCTGAATTCGATAATTTCAGAAAGCGCACGGAAAAGGAAAAATCCGGAATGTATGCCATGGGCGCGAAAGATGTTGTGGAGAAGATTCTTCCAATCGTCGATAATTTTGAAAGAGGACTTGCGACGGCATCTGATATGTCTGACCCGTTTACCGACGGGATGAATAAAGTTTATAAACAGCTAACTCAGGCTCTGGAAGATATGGGGGTGACTGCAATTGAGGCAGTCGGAAAAGAATTTGATCCCGGCCTGCATAACGCGGTGATGCATGTGGAAGATGAAGATGCAGACGATAACGTTGTTGTAGAAGAATTCCAGAAAGGGTATTTATATAAAGACTCTGTAGTCCGCCATAGTATGGTAAAAGTGGCAAATTAATATTGAGTAAACAGGAGGAATAAAAATTATGAGTAAGATAATTGGTATTGACTTAGGTACAACGAACAGCTGCGTTGCCGTAATGGAAGGTGGCAAGCCAACTGTTATTACGAATACAGAAGGCGCCAGAACTACACCATCTGTTGTAGCATTTACAAAAACAGGCGAGAGACTTGTCGGTGAGCCCGCAAAACGTCAGGCTGTTACAAATGCAGACAAAACAATCTCTTCTATCAAGAGATATATGGGAACTGATCACCGCGAAACCATCGATGGAAAGAACTATTCACCACAGGAAATTTCGGCGATGATTCTTCAAAAGATGAAAAGCGATGCAGAGAATTATCTCGGTGAGAAAGTAACGGATGCAGTTATCACGGTTCCGGCATATTTTAATGATGCACAGCGTCAG
>ENA-UOOI01002200-UOOI01002200.1-fermentation-metagenome-genome-assembly--contig:-NODE-2200-length-17669-cov-55.410355_pt1 | contig 17669 bp, 10 predicted proteins | sample MGYA00245779_ERZ724027 | MGnify/ENA primary metagenome ERZ724027 (study PRJEB28704, sample SAMN03018318) | fermentation metagenome | biome: anthropogenic terrestrial biome; feature: soil...
TGCTGTTATCGAGCATAATTGCTGTCGCTCCCTTCGCGGGAGCGTGGATTGAAATTCCAAACGTCGTTAATACTGTAGATGCTTTTGACGTCGCTCCCTTCGCGGGAGCGTGGATTGAAATCACAGGGTAGAGTAAGTATTGGCACGCTTAAAAAAGTCGCTCCCTTCGCGGGAGCGTGGATTGAAATTATTTCGTCGACATCATAACTACAATGTTAGTCGTCGCTCCCTTCGCGGGAGCGTGGATTGAAATAAGTGCTTCCGTTGTTTCCTCGCTTGTTAACCATGTCGCTCCCTTCGCGGGAGCGTGGATTGAAATTTGCGCCCATTTGATATCTTCCTTGGGCGATTCCGGTCGCTCCCTTCGCGGGAGCGTGGATTGAAATTTTCGTAGTGAAATCTATTGCGGATTTATTGTCGTCGCTCCCTTCGCGGGAGCGTGGATTGAAATCCTATTTCATTTGATACATCCGGAAACATTACTCGTCGCTCCCTTCGCGGGAGCGTGGATTGAAATTTTTATGAGTGAAACCGCCCTTGAAAACACTGATACACGTCGCTCCCTTCGCGGGAGCGTGGATTGAAATCTGAGTACAACAGATGCGGTCCTAGGCAGCGAGATAGTCGCTCCCTTCGCGGGAGCGTGGATTGAAATCCGTGTCCATTATTGCCTGCTATGTTAAATGCTGGTCGCTCCCTTCGCGGGAGCGTGGATTGAAATGTGGTTGTAAGGTCGCGGTATAATTGTCATCAATCGTCGCTCCCTTCGCGGGAGCGTGGATTGAAATCGCATGGGCTGGGCTTTACCAAATCCGGCAACGAGTCGCTCCCTTCGCGGGAGCGTGGATTGAAATTATCACAGCTATTACCTTAGCACCTAATCCGGTTGAGTCGCTCCCTTCGCGGGAGCGTGGATTGAAATATCCTCTGCGTAGCCCTCTTGGATAACTTCATCATAGTCGCTCCCTTCGCGGGAGCGTGGATTGAAATCAATTATTATATGTCCTCACGCGCCATGTTACGGTCGCTCCCTTCGCGGGAGCGTGGATTGAAATAACTCATTTTCTTTAAATGTAAAATTTCCCTTAGTCGCTCCCTTCGCGGGAGCGTGGATTGAAATTATCTTTCTGCATTCGGAGTATTCCGGTACCGGGTAGTCGCTCCCTTCGCGGGAGCGTGGATTGAAATATAACCGGTTTGTGGTATCTTTTGGTACCGGCTTAGTCGCTCCCTTCGCGGGAGCGTGGATTGAAATTAAGTGGCTATATAATAAGCCCTTTCTCTTCATCGTCGCTCCCTTCGCGGGAGCGTGGATTGAAATTTATTATTAGGCTATAAGTGTTTCCACCTATAACCCGTCGCTCCCTTCGCGGGAGCGTGGATTGAAATCGATCAACAAAAAAATTCTACCACTGATCAAAAAGTCGCTCCCTTCGCGGGAGCGTGGATTGAAATCTTATTTGGAACTTAAATAAAGCATATCACATTAGTCGCTCCCTTCGCGGGAGCGTGGATTGAAATCGATATGCTGTATTTTGTGTTAGCACCTCCTTCACGTCGCTCCCTTCGCGGGAGCGTGGATTGAAATTCTTTCTTTTAGGCTGTCATAGACAAGATGTTTTGACGTCGCTCCCTTCGCGGGAGCGTGGATTGAAATTGCTATGGTATTTTTGTAATCACCTGTTATCGTACCGTCGCTCCCTTCGCGGGAGCGTGGATTGAAATCCAGCCTATCATCAGTATCTATATATCCCTCTTCGTCGCTCCCTTCGCGGGAGCGTGGATTGAAATGTCACTTGCATATCCCTCCTGAATAACCTCATTGTGTCGCTCCCTTCGCGGGAGCGTGGATTGAAATTTGCAAGCCCGTATTTTTCATCAGTTCCAACAATTGTCGCTCCCTTCGCGGGAGCGTGGATTGAAATATTCTGCCGAGCGCATAAGAAATTTCTACATGCTTACGTCGCTCCCTTCGCGGGAGCGTGGATTGAAATCAAAATAAGAAGAAGCGCCCAGAAACATTTACACTGTCGCTCCCTTCGCGGGAGCGTGGATTGAAATCGGTGCAGGTGTCCATAAACTATCAGATCGACCGTCGCTCCCTTCGCGGGAGCGTGGATTGAAATAATAGTTCTTTCAATGCATCTGCTCAAATAAGTGTAGTCGCTCCCTTCGCGGGAGCGTGGATTGAAATATTGCCCTTTGCGGTATATGTATCCCTAAGAGCCGTCGCTCCCTTCGCGGGAGCGTGGATTGAAATTAACATTGCCCCGCCATATTCTATTAGTGCCATTGCGTCGCTCCCTTCGCGGGAGCGTGGATTGAAATGTATTGGACTTCTATAGGGTTGGATTGTAGCCATGTGTCGCTCCCTTCGCGGGAGCGTGGATTGAAATCAATGGGTATCGTATAGATTCCGTTGATAATCTGGTCGCTCCCTTCGCGGGAGCGTGGATTGAAATTTTATCCTTATCTACTCTACTCTTATCTAATCTATGTCGCTCCCTTCGCGGGAGCGTGGATTGAAATCCTCTGTATGGATGCCAAAAAGAGCGGCGTAGATGCGGTCGCTCCCTTCGCGGGAGCGTGGATTGAAATATCTTATACACCTTCTGTTACGGTTAACTTTGCAAGTCGCTCCCTTCGCGGGAGCGTGGATTGAAATGTACAATTCTTTACTCGCTTGCGATTTACTTAAGTCGCTCCCTTCGCGGGAGCGTGGATTGAAATGTATACGCTCATAGCATCACCTTATCCTTAAAGACGTCGCTCCCTTCGCGGGAGCGTGGATTGAAATCAGCCGTTAATGATTGACTGATTGAGTATTTCGTCGCTCCCTTCGCGGGAGCGTGGATTGAAATCGACTGAACCTTAAGTAACTTTTCGTATACGCTCAGTCGCTCCCTTCGCGGGAGCGTGGATTGAAATCTGCAGGATGATTTTTGCCTGGTCTGGTTTCCAGTCGCTCCCTTCGCGGGAGCGTGGATTGAAATTCACTGGCTTGCTTATTACAATCCGGCTTTTTAGTCGCTCCCTTCGCGGGAGCGTGGATTGAAATTCCCCAATCCTTGACGGGTAAGGAGGTGAGCATTGGTCGCTCCCTTCGCGGGAGCGTGGATTGAAATCCACGATACTAATTCAAAACCACGTAATTTTTGGTCGCTCCCTTCGCGGGAGCGTGGATTGAAATTTTAAGTAGGCCGGATCTCTACCGGTCTTTAAGGTCGCTCCCTTCGCGGGAGCGTGGATTGAAATAATCCCTGTTTATACGCTAATACGAACCCGCCATCGTCGCTCCCTTCGCGGGAGCGTGGATTGAAATACAAATGGTCTAGAGGGAGAGCATCGACAGATAAAGGTCGCTCCCTTCGCGGGAGCGTGGATTGAAATCTGATCGGAGATCCGGGAGACACAGACTTCATCGTCGCTCCCTTCGCGGGAGCGTGGATTGAAATCAACAATCCGATGCTCTCGCACTTCAAGCTCTCGGTCGCTCCCTTCGCGGGAGCGTGGATTGAAATCTGCGAGAATAGCTGTCTTCGGGTTGTCATCTGTCGTCGCTCCCTTCGCGGGAGCGTGGATTGAAATCGCAGAAATGACAGACAGATCGTCCAGAGACACGTCGCTCCCTTCGCGGGAGCGTGGATTGAAATCTTCCGATTCCGACCTGTGGGAGCGTTTTCTTAGTCGCTCCCTTCGCGGGAGCGTGGATTGAAATCTTGCGGAAGCTGTAAACTCTACGAATAAATTTTGTCGCTCCCTTCGCGGGAGCGTGGATTGAAATTGTTTCTCTGCCGCGATCATCTGGGCATTTTGTGGTCGCTCCCTTCGCGGGAGCGTGGATTGAAATTTCGTGTAGCCTTGCTATCTCCGCATCTATCTTCTCGTCGCTCCCTTCGCGGGAGCGTGGATTGAAATCAGACATTCCCATGCTAACCACCATTTTAGCTAGTCGCTCCCTTCGCGGGAGCGTGGATTGAAATCTAACTCGCGTTCAATCTCCACGCTATTAAACTCGTCGCTCCCTTCGCGGGAGCGTGGATTGAAATGTCTTTACAAATGTGTTTTGAAAGTTCTTTCTTCGTCGCTCCCTTCGCGGGAGCGTGGATTGAAATAGAAGAACGCGAAAAAGTAGACGTAGTGATAGATGTCGCTCCCTTCGCGGGAGCGTGGATTGAAATCTTGGATGGTTAAGATTATTCAGGAGCAGAACGATGTCGCTCCCTTCGCGGGAGCGTGGATTGAAATCAAATCTGTAATATTATTCTCTGCCAAGATCTCGTCGCTCCCTTCGCGGGAGCGTGGATTGAAATTGTAAATTGTAGATATCCTGATGATTTATTATTTGTCGCTCCCTTCGCGGGAGCGTGGATTGAAATAGCTATACGATCGGGCAAACCATCAATCAATTCGTCGCTCCCTTCGCGGGAGCGTGGATTGAAATACTTAAATCCGGTACATCTAACACACCGTATATCGTCGCTCCCTTCGCGGGAGCGTGGATTGAAATTGCGTATTCCGTTTTCCGCCACCAACACACTGATTATGTCGCTCCCTTCGCGGGAGCGTGGATTGAAATCATGTTCCGGTCAAATTGGCAAGGGAATGGGACGAAGTGTCGCTCCCTTCGCGGGAGCGTGGATTGAAATATCCATGGAGTTTGTGCAAGTGTGCAGCCTGTTTGTCGCTCCCTTCGCGGGAGCGTGGATTGAAATTATAGGTTTTTTACAGTAATTTTCCGCACTAAACGTCGCTCCCTTCGCGGGAGCGTGGATTGAAATCTTTTTTCGTGCCACGATGTGACCTTTGCCTGACGTCGCTCCCTTCGCGGGAGCGTGGATTGAAATTTTTTCCCTGTTGAGGGAGCTTGCTCCTCTTTAGTCGCTCCCTTCGCGGGAGCGTGGATTGAAATTCGGTGTGAGAGAGACCCGAAATTTATGGAGTTGTCGCTCCCTTCGCGGGAGCGTGGATTGAAATTTTGGCTTAACATACTTAGGTTGTAACGTTATTGGTCGCTCCCTTCGCGGGAGCGTGGATTGAAATCGATATTGCAAATATAACGCTAACGTTATACAATGTCGCTCCCTTCGCGGGAGCGTGGATTGAAATAAGAATGCGTTTAATAAGGATAAGTGGTACGAAAGTCGCTCCCTTCGCGGGAGCGTGGATTGAAATATATCAATTTGTATTCTTTTCGTACATCATAGTAGTCGCTCCCTTCGCGGGAGCGTGGATTGAAATTGTAGCTGCCTTAAAATATTCATCCTCCACAGGGAGTCGCTCCCTTCGCGGGAGCGTGGATTGAAATCACATTGATATCGAATTCGTCCCCTGGATTGAGGTCGTCGCTCCCTTCGCGGGAGCGTGGATTGAAATCCGTACAGGGCAAAACCTGCTTGACGAAATGTATGGTGTCGCTCCCTTCACGGGAGCGTGGATTGAAATAAAAAGTCTGGCAATTGTGTTTTTTTGCAGTGAAAAAGGAGCTGCACACTAATTACTTAGTGCGACAGCTCCATGTTTACAAGCCGCTTCATCCTGTTGCATTCCTTGGTATGAGTGTCATAAGCCTTCATAAACCCGGTCTGTTTGAAGCAATTATTTTAATGTTGAAATCTTGCTTCGTCCATATGCATAGGAATTCAGCAGATTTCCCTCACGATCATATTTGGGGGATTTGCAATAATAGACGTATTCTCCCTCCACATCAATGCTGCTGGGAATATAATAACCCCCCTCAAATTTAATGGTGGATTTATTTTGAAGATCCATTAAATAAATCTCAGCCGGATCTTCATCACAATCAAATACGATCTTAAGATAGCCTCCGTCCATACTGCCTCTCATAAAGTAAGCAGAGGGATTTATTCCTTTTATATCAAATGCGTTCAGATAAAGACCATGATTCTTTCCATCCGTTCCAACCGAGTATATATTCATTGCTTTGCTATTATTAAAGTCAACGCCATAATATACATGGGCCGCATTTGCAGCGAGAAGGGTAAAAGTATTACTATCAAGCCAATTACAGCCCTGCGCTTCTAATTCCTCCCTGCTGGTACTATGGATTGCTGTTACCTTATGATCCTTTATCTTGTTTAACTTCATTACCTCCGGTTCCTCAGAAATCGCCAGAAAGAACAATTCATTTTCTTCATTCGATTTTAGATCAAAAATATCCAGCGATTCATACATTTTTGTCTTGTTCTCTCCATTAAAATCAACGAAATATAATCGATCGATAGGATTATTCCCATCCAAGGTATTATTAACGCTTTTGCTGATGTAATAGATTCCATCCGGTACCATAACTGCCTCAAGAGGATCAATGGATTTTAGCTTAGCCAGGGACTTCTTTTCACCGGCCCTGTCAATTCGTATAATTTCCCGTGCTTTTTTGTCCAATGCAATTATATCATCCTCATGAAATCCCAGTATAGCTGCTGTGCCTTTAAAAAGCCTGGTCTTATTCTTTCCATCCACTCCAATCCGGTAGATATCACCTTTTACCAGATAATAAATATTTTTTCCCTTTAGATAGAACTCGCTGGAACCAAAATAATAATCCTCAACTGTAGCAAGCTCTGTAACCTTTGACGTTTTTAGATTTTTTGAAGCAATCACTGTCTTCCCTGCTTTTCCAGACTTATAAAAGAGATAATTTCCCTGGGTAAAAGCTGTCGTACTATGAACCACGTTTTCTGAGGGAATAAAATCAGAAATCGATGCCGGAGTGGAAGTCGGAGAATGTTTCCCAGATGCCGGTTCTGCCGTAGGGTCCTGCTTCCCGGTCTGTTCCGGTTTCGCAGTAAGCTCCCCCTCTTCGTTTGTTGTCGGCTCTGCAGTGAGTTCAGACTCTTCATTTACGGCCGGCTCCGCGATAGGGTCCGATTCCTCGGTCCCTGTTGGCTCCGCGGCGGACGGATCCGATGGTTGCTTCATCGTATCCTCCGTATTGTCATTTTCACTGATACTCTCTTTGCCTGACCTGCTGCACGCTGCGGATGCCATAAGCACCACAAACAGTAAGCACACCAGCCCCATTTTCTTCGCTTTTGTATAGTTCTGCGGCTTTTTTAAACCTTTTAAGTCATTATTCATCATCATACTGCCTCCTTGTTCGACTTACTGATATGTTTTCATATCATGTTATAGACGAAGCAATCGGGCAGATTGTTCCCCACTTTCCGTTTTTCCCTCATTTCTTGGGGTTGTTGCAAAATCAAGGTACCCCTTTCTTCCCTTATCTGTTTGCCTTCAATTTATGATAGATTTTGGATCTTAACGTAGCAATACTATCGATTTCATCTATATCGGAAATATTATCCTGTATGATATTCACACCAAAATCATGAAGCAATAATCCTTTCAGGCATTTCTCCGTGATCTCTGCCACATCTACTGTTTCAAAAAAGCCTTCCAGATATGGTCCTCCAAATTTGAACACTTCACATACCAATCCGACAAGCTCATACTCTTTGGGCGCCAATAACGAATCAGCAAAATCAATAATTGTCAGCGTATTATTATCATCTACCAAAATATTGTCTTCCGTTAAATCACCATGGACATATACCAAATCATGCATAGCCAGGGATCGTACATAGTCCCGTCTTTCCTTAAAAAAATTGTCCGGTGATGCATTCCACCTGGTATTTCTTAAGGCCCTTTCTTTAACATCTATATCGTTAAATGTTTCGCAATATGTATTCCATCGATCCGTGATGTCACGCAGCTGCTTTCCAATATATCTTTTATCGCCATCTGTCAGCCTTATCTTGGCATCCGCCAGCTCAATCCCATGTGCATATTCCATGATTAGATATTTGAAAAGATATTTATCCGCAATTTCACCTTTTGCTATCACGGCAGGTACCGAAACGCCTAATTTTTTTGCTCTTTCCATTGAAAAGAGCTCCGTAAAATAGTCTCTTTCTGTTTGCAGACCCGATTCCTTGGGCGCATATACTTTGATCACATAGCTTCCTGCCTTAAAAACCGCATTGGTTCCCGGTTTACATTCTTCCAGTTCCACTACAGGTAACTTTTCTTTCTTTAAAATATGCTGCACCAAAGGTTCAAATGCTTCCATGCTATGGAATACAACACTCCACGTTTCCCAATCAGAGATCTCATTTTTAAATAAATTTTCTTCTTTCTGCATATCAACGATTAACCCTTTCTTTTTCCTATCGTTTGCCAAAAATACTTTTCCCTATTTTACTATATAAGGTGCGTTATATGCAAACCCTCAACCATATTTCCATTAATCAACAGAGAATGCAGAGGTTAAATGATATTGCGCCATCCAGTTTCTCCCCATCGGAATCTATTTTAATAAGCAGTTTTTAATTTCTTCAACTTTATCTTATCATATGTCTGGATAATACAATCGCATTATAATATTTATTTGGGCACTCATGCAATTTACTATAGGACAGACAAGTACAGTCATAATTTTATTCATGGATTAAAAAACAGGCCGGTGATTTTTTGCGCTCACCGGCCTTCTTAATTGGTATAACATAGATGAAGCTAATCTTTAATTTGCTTTTTAAGACTTTCCTTTCCGATTCCATATATCCGGTAAGTCCACAGATTTGCGGGAAATTCTCCGGTATCTGAGCCTGTAAAATTAATTTGATAATGATTCCTGCCGCCTACTAAGCCTCCCCATACATCCGTCAGTAAACAGGAATTATGATTTCTCTCTTTGTCTGTCTGCTCCGATGTAATATGTCCTTCTACCATCCAAGTACCAGATCCGTTCCAGATCGTAGAGGCGGGGGTATAGGCGACCTCTAATTCTGTTGAGATATAACTGGGAGCGGCTTTCTCAAAAGGATGCCGCGGCCGTACCATATAAAACCGATCCGTTGCTTTATCATAAGCGAGCGCGCCATTGTGTAATATTACCTGGGAGCCATCAGCCTCGGTTAACCCGTCCGTTGGAACAATAACCTCATCTCCGATTATGGGATCATTCATATTGGACAAATCGACATTCCTGTAAACCATCCGGGTCCCATCCCGGTCACCGCAGCTGTAAAAAAGCAGCAGTTTCCCTTTCTCGTCGACAGAAATAGCGCTAGGCTGACCTCTTCCCCAGTCGCTGGCAAATCCATAGGTTATTAATGGATTTCCCTGCCATTTTATCCAGGGACCATTCAGATTGTCGGAGAAGGCTACTCCAATTTGATTATGATTGTTATTTGATTTATCGCTTCCCAGATAAAACATAACATAGACATAGGTATGATCATCGTATATAAAGTTTCCTTTTTTCACATCCGGGTCGCATACATGGATACTGTCCCAGCCGCTTTCTCCGGGAATTAATGCAACCGAATCAGCGCTCCATTCCCATGCTTCTCCATTCCTTGTGCCAGATCTCATATAGATACTGTCCTTGATCTGTCCCTCGATCTGATTTTTGCAATAATATAGGTATCGCTCCGTATCTGAAGCTTCGATATAGGATGGACAGTAATTGTAGTAATTACCTGTCTCCGTCCACTCTAGCCAAGCCTTACCCGGGGTATTCCCTGCCGGACCTACTTGAAGTACTGCTATAACCATGATGAAAGCAATACCTATGACACCAATCAACAATACCAGGTACTTTTTCGGTTTCTTCATAATCTCACTCCAGTCCTCAGACATCTGTTTTAGTCGTCTTCTCCACCCATTAACAGATATGTATTATGAAACCTTTCTTCTGAAATTCAGTACAATGCTTATAATTCTAAATTCATTGCAATGGCTATAGTTCCAAATTCATCACACAGCCACCCTGCCTGTCCTGCCCCTCCGCATGGATTACCATACGAACGATTCCCTTGACCGGCAGATATTTTTGCAGTCGCACATCATAATAGGTTGGCAGCTTCCAAGCGGGAATGTCACAGTAATATTCTCCGGCACGCTCCGTGCATTCAAACCACTGAAAGGTTCCCGGAGTGAAGCGGAAGGTTACCGTGATACCGGATACGGCTTCCTGCTCTGCATTGAATACCTTTGCGCACATACGGAGCCCTTCCTCCGTCCGAATGCACTCCGCTTTAATCGCCAGGGACTCCATAATGGTATTCGCCAAAGAATACCGCTTATCCTGATAAGCCCCTGTTTGGATATGGGCATAGCAGTGCCGAAGTGCAGACACATCCGCCCCTAGTCTTTGCCATCCTTCAAAGGCCTTCTCCGCCAGAAGAACCTTCTTCTCCGTATCCCGATCGGATTTCTTTTGATATACCCATATCATTTTGGTAGCATTGGCTCCTAAAGCAATGTCTTCCCCAAGCTCCTGTTCCGTAATAATATCCAGCATTGCATAATCTTGAATTAACCTGGGATCCGGCCCAAAATGAAAGCTTACCGGTTTTGATCCGTTATTAATAAATACATAGATAAGACTGGATCGATCGGTTAAGGTATAGACGTTCACCTCTCCCAAATCCTCTTTTGAACAAAGTATGGCAGGCTTCAAAATGCATTCCGGAGCATGCTGCTGTATAGCCTGTTCCAGTGCAGAATAGGAAATCGCTGTGAATTCAAATCTGGGACCTGCAATTCCGCAATCGGGACCTGCCAGGAACAGCTCCCGAAGCACCCGAGTCTCCCGCTCTTGCGGCGTCTTATCATAATATACGTTCGGATGATTCAGTATCTTACTCCGGATCTCCTCCTTAAGCGGTGTCAGTTCCTCTGTCTCTTCCCCAAAACGTCCCCAAAGAATCACCTTGCCGCCGGCATTTAGATATTCAATCAGCTTCTGAATTGTATTTTCCCCAATTCGATAGTTATCCGGAAGAATAAGAATCGGCATTTTTCCAGCAAGATGCTTACTAATAATCGCATCGGATACGATTGTCATGGCAGAATGATTGCGGTAAGCATCCTGCATCAGTGCTGTCCAGCGGGGATTCCATTCCTCAATCCAAGTTGCATCACAAGCAAGAATACCAATCTGCGGCTGCATCCTTCCCATACCATAAAGATAGACAGATGCTCCGATAATCTCATCAAATACCTCCAGACAAGCTTCCTCCGCCTCGGTATCCTTAATAAACCACTCCCCATCGTGTAATCTGCTGCTCCAATGAATCGGGAAGATTTTATCGATACCTAATCCGATACATTCATATATAAATCTTCGAAGCGTCTCCCGGGTGAAGGACCGGCCGCCTCCAATTGCACTTAGATCCACCTGCTTATTTCCAAGACGCGGAACGATAACCGGTGCACCGAAAGAGGTATAATGACTGGTCATAATCACATTTCTTCGCTCACGGTCATTTTCAATCATGATATGACCCATTTCCATACCATCACAGGAACATGCCAAAGAGGACGGCTGTTGTCCAAGCTGCGCGCGCCTGGTGTCACTGAGGGTTGATCCATGGGTAGGATAATAAATCAAATGATTCGCATCCTCATTCAGAATCGCGCGGTAATAATTGACACAACGATCCGCCATCGCCTGTTCTCTGAAACGGTACCACTTCATCCATTCCGGTGATATCTCATCAGATGCTGCCTCCTCCTTCGACTCAGGGGCCGGAATATCGTTCGCAATACACCACTCCATGAAATGCTTCCAGGAAGCCGGCCGGAAGTCTCCGTGCCCGAGATTAAAATATTCCGGATACAACTCTTCAAATCCCAGCATATAAGCAGCTACATACTGACTATCCTTCAATAATTTGGCCTGCTCTGCCAGCGCTTCACTATACCGTGTAATCAACGTAGGGTCATCAATCGCAGGCATTGGGATTCCTTCCCCATCACAGATCAGTTCGTCATGAAGCTCCAGATAGCTTCCATCTGCCTTCTGCATGAGACATTCCGGTAATGTTGTTTTATAGCGGATAAAATTAGGGAAATAAACATTGTTATGATCCGCACCGGTCATGATTGTGCGCCTTCGTCCCTTTTCCATACTATTAAAATCTTTTAATTTTTGCAGCATCTGGCTTTTATCAAGCTCATATGATTTTGTTTCTTCCTTATATACTAACTCGGGTGCAATGCTTCCATGGGTACAATTACAATGGACTCTTCTCTTACATTCCTCGTAATCCGAGGCATTATCAAAAACTCCAAGATCCTCTCCCGGTTTATGAATCCACTTAAAATACCCAAGCTCCAATTCTTGTCTTAACATGGTATACCCTCTCTATATTTGATGTCCTTCCTTTATTCCTTTGTCAAAGTTATAACTACTATAAGCGTCGTATGTCCTATAAAAACCAGGAACATGAATATATATAAGGTCCTATTCCTATCAAAATCTAAAATAATTTATGACGCTAATGTCATAAATAAATGCTCAAATAATTTATCCCTGTTAATGGCATAAACGTACCGAATCAGATGTCTGCTTTCATCAAAACGATATTTGTCATTATATTCCGGTATCGGACTATGCTCTAACCGGTCATACATAAAATCACCGTCAAGGAGCCATGCAACTGCAGTTACATCCCATATCACCCGGCTCCAGCAGCTCACTCCCATCCTCTGACCTTCTTTGATGGTGGCATCAATCAGATAGTCACATAGCTTATTCTTTCCTCTTAACCAGTATTCCAATTCCGGTCCGGTTGTCTTAAACTCTGAAACAACACCGGCGCAAGGAAGCTGCACCAGCGGAACACCGCATCCAAACACAACCCTTGCTCCAGCAACATCCTGAAGCAGATTAAATTCCTTATTATCCAGCCAGTGATGTGCATTCCCGCCAAGCCAGATAAGTACGATTCGATCGATAATCCTTGGCTCCATAAGGATAGCAGAAGCCACGTTTGTAATTGCACCTATGGCTATTACATAGAGCGGATTATCTTTATCCCGTTCCATTGCACGGGCAACAAGGTCTCTCGATGCAGGGGAAATAACCGCTTCCTTCTCATTCGGCAGATAGGTCTCTGAGCCCTTATAAGTAACCGCACAATAATCTTCCCTGCCAATAATCCGGAGTATTCTCATGATCTCATCATAGCTTTTTTGCATACCGTCTCCGGGGCCGGCAGACCTCTCATTATAGAACGGCGCTGCATAGATTGCCTTCAAATTCAACTTATCCTCTGACTTTATCAAATAGGCTAATGCAAACTGGTCATCAATTTCATTAAAGGTATCGGTATCAATGACAACATCAACTTTTCCGGCAGGCTTCGTTAATTTTTTGATTAATTTTTCCTTATCCATATGCTCCTCCATTTCTAATCTCCCTCGCCTTTTTAACGGTTCGGGATACACTGATACACTTAATCTATTCCTCCGGCAGAACTTCTTCTCTCGAAGGGATGGAGCAGCCTGCACCCTCCCTTGATACCGTAATTGCTGCTGCTCTTGCTGCAATCTCCATTGCTTCCTTCACATTCCTGCCCGATGCAACCATACTGATAAAATAACCGGTAAAGGTATCTCCCGCCGCCGTTGTATCCTTTACCTTGGCAGGAAAAACCGGCTGCTCATAGCGGCAGCTTCGATCTTCATAAATTGCACCTTGATCTCCCAAGGTAAGTATGATTTTCATGTCCGGGTACTGCTTAATTAAATTTTTTGTCATTTCAGCCGGATTACTACTTCCACTTAGCTCCGCGCCTTCGATTTCATTCATGATAAGCCATGTAATTCCTGACAAATCCATATTTTTAAGATTATCATCAATCGGAGATGGATTAAGCGCCACCGGAAGTTTTTTCTCCCTGGCTTTCTCCAATATGTACTGCAGATTGCTGATTTCATTCTGTAACACCAATATATAATCTTCCTGCAGCATGGAAAATGCCCGGTCAATATATTCTTTGGATATTTCGTGGTTACTGCCGCCATACAGAAGAATACAATTTTCGCCTTGTGCATTGACCTGTATAATAGCATGTCCGGTTACCTGGCCGGTAGTATCCAGGAGAGTGGTGTTAACACCACTTTCCTGTAATACACGGATTAACATCTCGGAATCCGGTCCGATTTTTCCCGCATGATACACATGGGAGCCCGCCTTTGCCATTGCTATGGATTGGTTTAACCCTTTTCCACCTGGAAAACTGCTATACTTTGTGGAGGATAGTGTCTCTCCGGGATGCAGAAAATATGGTACTTCATATACGTGATCGATGTTAAGTGAGCCTAAATTTAATATTTTCATCTCCCTTATACCTCCGAATTTCTTTATCTGTTATTTTGTGAACGGAGCCCAGCTGCGTTCTATCCCTAGTGCTTTTTTAGCTGCTTGGAAACCATCGTTATCATATTCAATGAGTTCTTGTATCCCCATCTCATTTAAATGATTCACTGCATCCTGATAGCCCGTTTCAAAAGCAGCCTCATCCTTTGCTGTTACCAGTTTTGCAATTGCTGTGGTTCTATAGGTGGCAACCTTTACTGCCAATTCGTTCATAGCCTCTTTTCTGGGATCCGCAGGATCAAACTTAAATCCGGCAGCGGAATAATCATAGGAATATTGCGCCAGAGGCTTTTTCATAATGGTATCACTCGTTGCAAGCTGCTTCGGGTCTGTGGGAGGCACCTCAAATTTACGAAGAAATGCATAATTAGCCAGAAGATTCATGGCATTAAGCCCATATTTCTTCGTATCATTATTCTTAACTGCTGTCTCATATTCCTCAGTAAAGCTAATCGTTCCATCCTCATTATAGTTAAAGGTTACGCCTTCCTGCCCATACGACATAGCAATCTGTCCCTCATCACTGAGCAGATATGTAAATAGCTTTGCAATCTGTTCCGGATATTTTGTTTTCTTTGATACCGCTGTTGTAAGCCATCCAAAGCCTCTGATATCCTGAAGGACCGGATCCTCACCTTTGCTATTGCGCAATACCACCGGCTTATACACTGCCTTACTGTCCAAATCATACAGAGATTGCATCGGGCCGATAAAATCCTGAGGTGCCGTAATCATGGCAAATACCCTGCCGCTGGCAATCTTCTCATTCACCAGATCCCTTGTATCCGAAAAGTTTGTATCGGAGATCAGACCCTTTTGATATGCTGTATTTAAGAATTTCAATGCCTCTTTGTAATTTTCCTGTGTAAAATCGTAAATATAATTACCATTCTCATCCTCATACGGTGTTGCAAAATACTGTGCCAGCCAAGTGCTGGAATTACCCACTCCTTCATATAATTGGATTGGTATGATCTCCTGACCATCATATGTTTTCACTTCATTCTTAACTTTCTCACATGCAGCCAGAAAACCCTCCGGTGTAGACATATCAGGGGAACCGATCGCTTCATAGAGATCCTGGCGAATTGTGATGGCTCCATTCGGAATTAATTGCTCGCCTTTCTCCAAATCCTCACTGGAATAGGCATAGTTCGGTAACAAATACGTCTTCCCGTCTGCCTCGGCATACCAGTCAAAAACATCCTGCCGGATTACCTCCTTCATCTCAGGAGCATACTGTTCCATCAGATCATTGTATGCCCATATATAATCCTCAGTCGCCAACTGATAAGTAAGCATTCTTGTACGGTTGGACCACCAGCCTTCTACTGTAATAATATCCGGCATGGTATCGGAAGCAATCATGGATGTCAGCTGCTCTCCGCTATCACTGGCTGGTACGATAAAATTAATCTTCACACCGGTTTTCTCTAAAATAATCTTGGAGGTCAGATCCTCGCCAAAGCCTGCACCAGTCCATGTCCACCAGGGTAAATCGACATACCAGTCAACCTCTACCGTCTCTTCCGGTTTAGCAGTTTGTTCTCCTGTTTCCTTCGTACCATTACCCGTTGTTTCCTGATTATTGTTATTCTTTTCTGCATCCTTGTTCCCCTTATTCAATGAACAACCGGTAAACAAAGACGAAATAACCATAATCGCTAATACACAACACAATACCTTCTTCATTTTTTTCATAGTTTTCCTCCTTAATAAATATGTATTTATATGTGCTAAAAGGTTTTAGCACATAGGTACAAAATAATGCGCTCCGGTTACCCCTTGACTGCTCCTACGATAACACCTTTGGCAAGATGCTTCTGAATCAAAGGATATATAATAAATACCGGTACTGAACTTATTACAATGGCTGCATAACGTATTGTTGCTATACTTACTGTTTTTAAAACTTGCGAGGGCACCTTCGTTGCAGCCTCTCCCTGCGCCATGGCAGCCTCCTTGATCAGCTTTACCAGGAATAACTGCAGGGTCTGAAGATTTGCATCTGAGGTAAATACCATGGAGTCAAAAAAGGAATTCCAATGCCCTACTCCAATCCACATGCCGACGGTTGTAATAACCGGTATGGATAAGGGAAGATACAGCCGATAAAAAATCTGAAATTCTGTTGCTCCGTCAATCTGCCCTGCCTCATGGATTTCCTCCGGTATCTCCTTAAAAAAGTTCACAAATATAATCATATTAAAGACCGAGTACAGCTGAGGAATAATATATACCCAGAAGCTGTTAATTAAATTCAAAGATTTTAAAACCAAATAATACGGAACCAGACCGCCGCCAAAAAACATGGTAAATATGTTAAGCCAATAGAACAGATTTCTGCATGGCAGATCCTTTCTTGACATACCGTAAGCAACCGTAGCCGTAAACAAGGTGCCTGTTACCGTACCAATTAAGGTTCTACTGATTGTATTTAAAAATCCAATGCCTAGACGTTTATCATTAAAAACCATGATGAAATTGTCTAGTGAAAATTTTCTGGGAAAGAAATAGACTCCTCCCCTCATATAATCGCTTCCTTCGTTAAAGGCCCCTGCTACCACAAATACAAATGGATACAGTGAAACAATTAAGATTAGAAGCATGATTAGCATATTGAGATAGTCGAATAAATTCCAACCACGTAACTTTGTAGTAATTTTCATACGTAACCTCCTTTCTTTTCGTACTTTTCTTCTTGCACATGTATTTTACGCATCTAAATTTCTATGGAATTAGAACAATCCTCTTCCTAATAATTTTTTGGATATCAAATGTCCTGAAGAAATCAACACCATTGAGATAAAGGATTTGAATAACCCGATGGCTGTCGTAAAGGAGTATCTCCTCTGTGAAATACCTATTTTGTATATATAAGTATCCAAGACCTCGCTTCGTGACAGATTTAAAGGATTTTGAAGTATGTAAATCTGATCAAAATTCGAAGAGAGCAACCCGCTTATGGATAATAACAGCATAACCACGATAGTTCCTGCAATACAGGGAATGGTAATATATATGTTTTTATGCCACCGGTTCGCTCCATCCACCTGCGCCGCATCATATAAGGACTGATCAATTCCGGCAATTGCTGCAATATAGATAACTGCGCCCCATCCTAACCCCTTAATTAAAGAGCTGATGATAACAATTCCCCAAAAGTAGGCTGGATTAGAATTGAATGCGATTGGTTGATCAATGATATGAAGCGATAATAAAATCTGATTCACCACGCCCTCTGAGGATATCATTCCGAGAATAATGCCGCCAAAAACGGCCCAGGATATAAAGTAAGGAAAATAAGTGACGGTCTGTACGGTTTTCTTAAACCTCGGAAGCTTGATCTCATTTAATAAAATTGCAAAAAGTATCGGTACCGGGAAGGTAATTAACAATTGCAGCAGATTTAAGCCCAAAGTATGATTGAGGTGTAGAAACTGAAAGATTTAAGTTCACCCCAAACATTAAATCT
>ENA-UOOI01002202-UOOI01002202.1-fermentation-metagenome-genome-assembly--contig:-NODE-2202-length-17634-cov-3.734001_pt1 | contig 17634 bp, 13 predicted proteins | sample MGYA00245779_ERZ724027 | MGnify/ENA primary metagenome ERZ724027 (study PRJEB28704, sample SAMN03018318) | fermentation metagenome | biome: anthropogenic terrestrial biome; feature: soil; material...
CGTTTCACTGTGTTTTGAGCGGAAAACGGGACTCGAACCCGCGACCCTAACCTTGGCAAGGTTATGCTCTACCAACTGAGCTACTTCCGCAATATTTTTAGAACAAAGAGTAAAGAACCAAGAACAAAGACACTTAATGTACTGAAAAATTTGTTACTCTAATCCGGTTTACCCGTCAACCTTGCCAAGGTTAGTTTCCTTTTCCTTTTGGGGCAAGGTTATGCTCTACCAACTGAGCTACTTCCGCAATAGACCTCCTTTTTGCGACTGCAAATGTAAATATGTTTCTCCGTATTTCAAAGCATTACGGAGAATTTTTACGTGCGGATTTTCAATTTCTCCCGATTATATATCCTTAAGCGCCCATTTCTATCGTTTCCCGCATGGCCTCCTGGGTCAGCCTCTTGGCATAACTGATAAAGAATCCGGTAAGCAATAGGTTCAGACACATGGCTAATACCGAAACTACCAGCAGGACTCCTCCCAATTGATATCCTATAGCAATAAACAATACTCCGGCGCCCACCTCCCCCCGGGTAAACATACCCACGGAAACTGCCAGCCTTTCGCTAATCTTCCGATCCCTGTAAAAAAACAACGGGAAGAGTTTTCCTATATTGGAGATAAGGGTTACCAGTAAGACATGTATGGCAATCAATCCCCAGGAGGGCATAGGTATGCGGGAAATTACCGAAGACGACTGTGCCGCAATTGCATCGAAATCAACCCCGATAAACAAAGGCATACTCAATCCGACCAAGAGCATAAAGAGATACGATATAGAGTTTACAGCCCTTTCACTTTTCAGATCAGGTGCGGTACTATGATCCCCTTTCATGATCATCCCGAGAATAAAGGCCGGGAGAAGGATCTCGATATGAATGCTGCCGTCACCCCCGTAGAAATAGGTCGATATCCGGTAAAGAGCTTCTATCAGGGCATATAAAATGGCAGAGTATAATAATACCGCTTTCCAGTCCTGACGAAGGTTGTAGCTGTTCATCTTCTTCCAACCGATCCAGATTAATAAAATGGCAACAATCAGTATGACGAACATCTGCCAACGCATCCCGATCATCAGTATCTGTAAGGGGATCATCAGCAGGATGGTATCCAAATCATCAAAAATAGCCAATATCTGCACCTTCTTGTATACCCACGTATGCTTCAATCCTGCAGCGATCAGCATTGTAAACAGAATCCCCGCCGAAGTGGGTGCGGCGAAACGGCTCAACAGGAAGGTTTCCTTCCATACATCTCCGTCACTCCATATCTGCATCTCGGGGGGCGCTATGAAAAAAAGATAATAGAGCGCCACCAAAATCCATGGAAAAGCGGCAGCCCCCATAGCCACCAGATAATCTTTCGTATAGGATCGCCATTGTTTTTTATTTATTTCGAACTCACGTCCTACATTGATCATGATAAACGCCAGCGAAATATATAACAGACCGTCTAAAAAGACCTTAAATGAATAGAAATTATCACCTAAAACGTGAGGAACAAGCTGTGATAAAATAAGGCCGGTAACCAGCAGAAAAGAGAAAATATAAACTTTTTTCATATGATATATTCATTTTTTTCATTAAGGTGTATGGGACTCGCGATACTCATTCACTTTAATGAAAACAATTCCACTGCCCGCTTCATCCTGTAGAATTAGGGAAGAGTATAACAGAAAACCAGTAAAAGAATTATACCCGTGGAAAATAAGGTGCAAAGGTAGCAAAAAAAATGAATTATACAATATGTTAATTGACTATCCGGTAACTACCATCCTGCAGTAATATTACATTGTATCTCTGCAAAGTTTCCGTTGAAGGTCCCGCCTCCACGCTGCCGAGACCGAACATAGTCACAAAGACGGAACCACATGAGTTGCATTTCACTTTGCCGTCGTACCCCTCCCCTGCATACCCGGGGACTACCACCGCTTGTTTGCTGTCTTCGTGAGGGCAACAGAGATCAAACGCATGGAGGATACCGGTCGCATCCGAAATGACCAGTACCCCTGCATAGCCGAAACGGTCGGAAGGAAGGCGACGTTCATCCTCCGTAAATATCTTATAGGAATGCGGACTATTCAATACGCGGTCATAGCCACTCAGATCGACCCTGAAATTGACCGCCGCAAAAGGGACGGTCTGACGGGACGCTTCTTCCCCGCAGGACACCAGGATAAGGATAATGAGCGAAAAGGTAGTGGCAACTCGTTTCATACAACAGTCTTATTTATAACGTAGCCCCGTCAAGGATCGCATCGATCCGGCCCAGTTCCTCCTGAGAGAAAGAAAGATTATTCAGCGCATTCAGATTATCTTTTAGTTGCTCCACATTGCGTGCGCCCACAATGAGGGAGGTTACCCTCTTGTCTCTCAGCGTCCATGCCAGCGCCATCTCGGCCATAGTCTGTCCCCGTTGTCCGGCCATCTCGTTCAGTTGCTTCACCTTATCCACAAGCAGCAGGGTTACCTGCTCCTTCCTCAGGAAACCCGAAGGGTCGGCCGCGCGTGAATCTCCGGGAATGCCGTTCAGGTATTTACCGGTAAGAACGCCCTGCGCCAACGGGGAAAAAGCGATAAAGCCGGAGCCGAACTCTTCGGCTATATTCAGTATATCCACTTCAGGCAGACGATTTAACATGCTGTATTTGTCCTGAAAGATAAGACAGGGTACATCTCTCTCCTTCAAATAGTTCATCGCTGCCCGCGCCTGCAGGGGCGGATATTTGGAAAGGCCTATATAAAGTGCTTTCCCCTGACGAACAATATCCGCCAACGCCTGCATTGTCTCCTCTACGGGCGTGTTGGGATCATAGCGGTGAGAATAGAAGATATCGAAGTATTCCAAGCCTGTCCGTGTCAAGCTCTGATCTATACTCGCCATAAGGTATTTTCTGGATGAGCCGTCTCCATACGGTCCTTTCCACATCAGATGCCCGGCCTTGGAAGAGATGATCATCTCATCGCGATGAGAGGAAAGGTTCTCTTTCAGAATTTTCCCGAAGTTCGATTCGGCCGAGCCGGGGGGCGGGCCATAATTGTTTGCCAGATCGAAATGGGTTATACCCTGTTCAAAAGCATGAATGATCATTTCACGTGCTGTCTCGTAATTATCGGCAAATCCGAAATTATGCCAGAGTCCCAGCGATATTTTAGGGAGTTGCACCCCGCTGTTTCCACAATAAGAATAGTGCATCATATCTGTTTGAATGTTAGAAGGGTGAAGAGTCAATATTTCACTGCATTTTCTTTTCAATTTCAGTTTCCGAGATCACACTGACTACCGTCTGCCCATCGGGCGTATAGGTAGGGAAAGGAGAAGCAAATAGCTGGCTGACAATAAGCAGCATCTCTTCTGAGGTCAACGTCCTTCCGTAAGGAATAGCCGTCAGGTTGGCGAGCGAAAGCGCTATTGATTCCTGGATTTCCGATTTCACATCACTCCCCGTCTCCATACTTTTACCGATCATCGAACGGATCAGCGACGCAGGACCGGCGTTCTCAATTTCCGAAGGGACCGCTTGTATGGCAAAACTGTTATTCCCGAGATCGCCCAGTTCAAAACCGAGCGCCTCCAGATCCTCCATGACGGAGGGCAGGGCCGCCGCTTCGGAAGCTGACAGATCCAGCACTTCAGGAAACAATACCCGTTGTGAAATCCCTTTTTTATTCGTGATCTGCTTCAGGTATTTGTCGAAAAGAATACGCACGTGTGCCCTATGTTGGTCGATGACCATCAGTCCCGATTTCACCGAGGTGAGTATATACTTCTGTTTATATTGATAATGTTCGGGGAAAAGTTCTGTCTCAGGCAGGTTCCGGTCGCTTCCCACCGGTTTAAACAATGTGGCGGGGGTGTCGCTCTCTACACCGGCCGGTAATTCTTTCTCTTTTTCGAATCCCCTGTAAAGTTGTTCCCAACCGAAAGCGGACGCAGCAGGCTTTGGAGTTTCCGGGCGGTAACTGTAAAAAGGATTATAACCGGGATCTACATTCACCCGCGGCATGGAGGGGGTGCGGGAGGGGTTGTAAACCGGTATCTCGGGTGCATCATCTCTGTCGAAGTCGATGGTAGGGATCGCATTGAATTTCCCCAGCGACTCTTTTACGGTAACCATCAATATCTGCCAAAGCGCCTGTTCGTTCTCGAACTTCACCTCTGTCTTCGTAGGATGGATATTCACATCGATCGTATCGGGATCGACCTGAAAATAAATATAGTAGCCCGGCTTCTCATTGGCGGCAATGAGCGGTTCAAAGGCGGTGGCGACCGCTCTGTGGAAATAGGGATGCCGGATATACCGGTTATTCACGAAGAAGAACTGATTCACCTTTCCTTTCCTGGCAAATTCGGGCCGGGCCACATAACCGTGGATCTTACCGAGCGTAGTCTCTTCATTGATCTCGATCAATTGCTGGTTTGTATTTTTCCCTTCTATTTGAATGATACGTTGCCTAAGTCCCGTTTTCGGCAGATGGAGCGTCTCCACGCCATTTTCAATCAGCGTAAACTCCACCTCGGGATTCACCAGCACGATACGCTCGAATTCCGTAAAAATATTCCGGCGTTCCGTTTCGTTGGATTTCAGGAATTTCCTCCTTGCCGGTACATTGAAGAAGATATTTTTCACGGTAATGGAAGTTCCCGTAGCGGCAGCGACCATCTCCTGCTTTTCGACTTTCGATCCCGAGATAAGTATCCACGAACCTAATTCATCTTCCTCCCTTCGACTCTTCGCTTCAACATGGGAGATCGCCGCGATAGAAGGCAGGGCTTCACCGCGGAATCCCATGGTGGTAAGGGCAAACAGATCGTCTGCACTCCGTATCTTGGAGGTCGCATGGCGCTCGAAAGCCATCCGCAGGTCGGTACCCGACATTCCTTTTCCGTCATCAGTCACCTGAATAAAAGTGCGCCCGGCGTCCTTTACACTGAGTGTGATCTGTGTAGCGCCGGCGTCGAGCGAGTTCTCCATCAGTTCCTTCACCACCGATGCAGGGCGCTGTATCACTTCACCCGCGGCAATTTGATTCGCGATGGAATCCGGAAGGAGATGGATGATATCTGGCATAGGATCTATCTGTGCTATCTAACGTAAAAACCAGAAAAAGAAGATTGCAAAAAGAATCACCAGTATAATGATAAGCAATCCGTTATTGGCAAAAAAGGAACTCTTCCCGGAATTTTCCTTCTCCTTACGTTTCTTCAGATGGCGCGTTTGGGAGACAAATTCCCCCTTAAAATCTTTCTTTTCGCCTGTTTTTTCTTCCGGCTGCACTCCCATCTCCCTTTTCACCTTGTCGATCCGGTCTTGCAGTTTCCTCTTGCGTTCCTCCTCATCCGGATTGTAAAGGATAGGCGTATAGTTGAATTTACGCGGTTTCCTGTTGTTATAAAAAAAGAAAATACCCATAAATGAAAGCTGTTTGATTATCACAAATATAGTGAAAGCTGAGAGAAAAACCAAGCTTGCTTGAGCTTTTCCGAAGCGTATCCTATATTCTATAAAAATAACGAATACTGATCAGACAGACAAATCATGCCCGTCACAGCGTGATGTCTTCTCTCTCAAAACGCCCCCGGCGGGGTTCGGTCGCTTCGGAACTGCGTCTCTCGTTGCTGCGGAATAGATCATCGGGACCGGAAGGACGCAAATAATCGAGCCAGGTAAATCCTTCCAGGCGGGTATCTTCGGGATTTAACAAAGGCAGAGGAGTCATAACCCCTGTAGTCACCGCATATGCTTTTAGCTTTTCGATCTGCTCATTTTTAATATCTATCTCCAGATAAGCGCTCTCCATCTTATTCAAGCCGATGAGGGTGCTGTCCTCCTGCACCGCATAGTATAACGACACAGCATCCCCTTCCACCAATACATGATAAATCTCCCCGCCACGGAAGAAGGCGGTCATATCCCTCCCGCTCAACTGATTGAACTGATCCTGTTCCCGCCTGTCCTGAATGGCCAACGCATAATCTCTCACAATGGCTTTTTCTATGGTGGAGTCGTTCAGGAAAATATCGATCCGGTTACCCAGGATCTGATTATTATCGCTCCATATCACGGGGTCGCCGATCATATAGAGCATAGAGTCAACGGAAGCATAATGCAGCGAATCGCATACTCCCTGAAGATCGGACCGGTAGAACCGCACATCGTAGAATGCTTTGACCTCGCGGTGTATCGAATCGGTTATCATGATGAGCGTATCGCCATGCACAAACAGACTGTCACCCTGGGAGTAGTCGATAGCATAAGCCATATCGGTAGCCATCCCATACTCCGTTTTTTCGTCGTAATAACCGTAATTTCCCCGGAGGATAGCCTTTTGCGCCCTGTCTTCGAGGAACATATCGCCAAACACCTCACCGATACCCGTCTGACGGTTATAGAGAATGGTATCGCCGATAAGCACTTTCGTTCCGTCGTTGCTGTATACTTCCGAACGGTCCAACAACCTGGAATCATCCGTCACGGTGTTGTACCATCCCCTGCTTGTATGTACGTAACCGCTGTCCGACACAATACGCGAAGGTCCCAGGATATCGACAAACTTCGACTCGGTATTGTATTTCAGCGTATCGGCGTAAATGATGTAGTCTTCATTGACCAGTTTAACGCTGTCGCTGAACAGCGCCTCCTTGGTATCAGGGCTATATTGCCCCCAGTAGGAGGTCAGTTCGTTCTCCTCATCCACCAGCATCCCGCCTTCAAAATAGTAACCGAGATTGGCCGTGCGGTCGTAATCGAGGCTGTCCGTAAAGAGCGTGGCCGTGCGATCTTCCATCCGTATATTGTCGCGAAGCCGCGCCAATCGGGTATTACCATTATAGTGCAAATAATCGCCATAGACAAAGATGGTGTCGCCCTGCTCCATCCTCACATTGCTGAATGCTTCAAAAGAATTGGCCTCCTTATAGAGATAAGCACTGTCGCAATACATAAATGCCCCCTCATGATAAAAGATCACATCCCCCGTAAAAATCTGTGCGTCGAATCCTTCTCTTTTGCTCAACAGATTGGCCTGCTTCATTTCCACGATCTCTACCGCCGAATCTGCGACGGAGGGTTGCTGTAGGGGTTGCTGCGCATGGACCGCCGTCGCCATGATAATCGAAAACAGGCCCGGCAGAAATATGCCTTCGCGGAAAAATTGCGAGCGTTGTCCTTTCATTGCCGTTAAAAAAGCAGTTACTTCTGCCAGTCTTTGTATTTATACTCGCACCCCTGCCATTCAGGATCTATACGAACATACGTCTTCCTTATTTTATCCTGCAGCCATTCGTCCACGAGTTTCTGCTGCCTGGCGTTCTCAGCCATCTGCTTGATGGTCTGGTAGTCGTTATTGATATTGGCCCGGTGCCCTTCGTTACGGTCCGTGATCTTAATGATGCCTGCCACCTGGCGTCCTTTGTCGTTCATCATGATAAACGGTTTGGACACCTCTCCTTTGGCCATCTCACCCGCAATTTTTGCGATATCCTGGTTCAGTTCGTTCAACGGGAAACGGGGTGTGCCGGCATGGGCGCTCCTGGGGGTATTGTTCACCATGATCCCTTTATTGTTCCTGGTATCTTTATCGGCAGAGAGATAAGTGGCCGCATCGTCGAACGCGATCTTCTTTTCCATGATCCCCGTCCTGATGGAATCGAGCCGGATCAGCGCCGTGTCGAGCGACTCCTGGGGTACTTTGGGTTTCAGCAGAATATGGCGGAAATTCGCCATATCGCTCCTTCGTTCGATTAACTGGATGATATGAAAACCATATTCCGTTTCCACTATATTCGATACTTTTTGCGGATCGTTCAGGGTGAAAGCCACATTAGCAAACTCCGGGGATAAAACCGAGCGGTTCATAAACCCGAGTTCCCCTCCTCTCATGGCTGTCCCCGGATCTTCGGAATGGATCAAGGCCAAGGTAGAAAGGCTATTCTTGCCACTGGTTATCTGCTCCGTAAAATCACGCAGTTGGGCTTTCACCTTATCGATCTCCACCAAAGGAATTTCCGGTTCCACGGTAATGATCTGCACTTCCAACGTGGTCGGGATAAAAGGCAGGCTATCCTGCGGGAGGCTGTTATAAAACTTACGAATTTCGGAAGGTGTCAGCAATATATTTCCGAAATGTTTTTGCTGCACTCCCTCTATCAGTTGCTGTTCACGAATTTGCTCACGCAGGTCTTCCCTGATGGTAGCGAGGTTTTTACCCCAGTATTCTTCTAACCTCTCTACTGAGCCGACGGAAGCAATCTGTTCATTGATCCAATACTCGAGCGTACGGCTCACCTGTGACTCCTGCACAGTAATGCTGTCTAATTTGGCCTGATCGAGAAACAGTTTCCTGATGGCCAACTGCTCGGGAATAAAACAGTAAGGGTCACCTTCAATACGTTGGTTCTGCATCAGTATCTCCTTACGGTACTCTTCCACCTCTGATTTCAGGATGGCTTCATCGCCCACTACCCACACGATCTCGTCGATCACATTATTTTGGGCGATCATCAGACTGGGAACGGCTGACAACGCTATAAGAAAGAACAATATTATCTTCACTGAATATTTCATATGATTATTTATTTAGAACAAAGAATAAAGAGCAAAGAACAAAGACATTTTCTGATTTATTGATTCAGCGATTTAACGATTTGCCGATTATAATTATTATATCTCCAAATCATCCCATCATCAAATTAATTATACTCATGCTCGTTTCACAAGTCGATCCGTTTAAAATACTGATGTAAAAGTAATGATAATCCCCTTAGCAGCAAAATAGTTTGATGGTTAAAAGTAGTTATAAAGGATTGGCGGTATAAACAAGCAGAGACGCCGTCCAGGGCGCCTCTGCAAAAAATATCCAATTTACCGTTTATCCTTCAATCGCTGCCTGTGCTGCCGCCAGACGTGCAATGGGCACGCGGAACGGTGAACAGGAAACGTAGTTCAGCCCCACCGTATGGCAGAACTTCACCGATGAGGGTTCACCTCCGTGCTCCCCACAGATGCCGCACTTAAGGGTAGGCTTGACTTCGCGTCCTTTCTGCACAGCCATTCTCACGAGCTGCCCCACCCCGTTCTGGTCGAGCACGGCAAACGGGTCGTGCTTGAGGATTCCCTTATCGATGTACATAGGCAGGAATTTGGCCACATCGTCGCGGCTATAACCGAAGGTCATCTGGGTTAGGTCGTTCGTCCCGAAAGAGAAGAAATCGGCTTCCTTGGCGATCTTATGCGCCGTAAGTGCGGCCCGCGGGATCTCGATCATCGTACCGATCTTGTATTCCACCGAATCGTTCTTTTCTGCAAATACTTCACGGATGGTATTCTCGATGATATCTTTCTGCGCTTTGAACTCATACACGATACCGGTAAGGGGTACCATGATCTCGGGGCAGGCTTTCACTCCCTCTTTCTTCAGTTCAATAGCCACCTCCATGATGGCGCGGGCCTGCATCTCGGTGATCTCCGGGTAGAGGTTTCCGAGGCGGCAACCACGCAGACCGAGCATCGGGTTCGATTCCATCAGTCCTTCCACCCGTTCGTGAATATCTTTGTAGGATATGCCCATTACCCTGGCCATCTCCATCTGTCCCTTTTCATCGTGAGGAACAAATTCGTGCAACGGCGGGTCAAGCAGGCGAACAGTAACGGGCAGGCCGTCCATCGCCCTGAAAATTCCGGCAAAGTCTTTTTTCTGTAACGGAAGCAGCTTTTCCAACGCTTTGCGCCGTCCTTCTTCGTCTTTAGCAAGGATCATCTCCCGCATGGGAACGATCTTATCTTCTTCGAAGAACATGTGTTCCGTACGGCACAGGCCAATACCTCTTGCACCGAAATCGCGGGCTACATTGGCGTCCTGCGGGGTATCCGCATTGGTTCTCACATCCATGCGCGCATATTTATCGGCAATTTCCATCAATTCGTTGAAATCAGCATCCAATTCGGCATCCTGGGTTTCTATTCTGCCCTCATAGACATAGCCGGTAGAGCCGTCCAAGGAGATCCAATCGCCTTCTTTCAGCTCTTTACCATAAATGGTCATGGTTCGTTCCTTATAGTTGATCACCACATTATTGGCTGCCGATACACAGCACTTACCCATCCCTCTTGCTACCACGGCAGCGTGGGAAGTCATCCCTCCACGGGCAGTAAGGATTCCCTGTGCCGAAGCCATACCGCGCAGGTCTTCGGGTGATGTCTCAATACGGCAGAGAATCACCTTTTTACCCTCCCTGCTCCACTCTTCAGCCTCATCGGCATGGAATACCACCTGGCCGGTGGCCGCTCCCGGTGAAGCGGGCAAACCATTGGTCAGCGGTTTTGCCTGAGCGAGCAATTTCTTATCAAAGACAGGATGGAGCAACTCATCCAGTTTTTCGGGATCGCACCGTTTCAGCGCGGTTTTTTCATCAATATATCCCTGGTGGAGCATATCGATGGCGATCTTCACCATCGCCGCACCGGTGCGTTTTCCGCTACGGGTCTGCAACAGCCAGAGCTTACCGTCCTGAATGGTGAATTCAAGGTCTTGCATATCCTTGAAATAATCTTCCAATTTCTGCTGCACTGCAATCAGCTCCTGTGCACATGCGGGAAGCGCTTCTTCGAGCGAAGGGTATTTTGCAGCGCGTTCCTCTTCGGAAATACCCTGCATTTTCGCCCAACGACGGGATCCCTCGATGGTGATCTGCTGGGGGGTACGTACTCCGGCAACCACATCTTCCCCCTGCGCATCGATCAGGTACTCGCCGTTGAAGATATCTTCTCCCGTGGCGGCATCGCGGGTAAAAGCCACGCCTGTGGCTGAGGTCTTACCCATGTTGCCATACACCATGGCCTGCACATTCACTGCCGTTCCCCATTCTTCGGGGAAATTGTTCATTTTGCGATAAAGGATAGCACGTTCATTCATCCAGCTATTGAATACAGCGCACACCGCTCCCCACAACTGATCCCAGGGATTTACCGGGAAATCGTTGCCGGTGCTTTCTTTCACGGCTGCCTTGAATCTTTTTACAAGTTCTTTCAGATCGTCAGTGGTGAGTTCCGTATCCAGTTCCACTCCTTTCGACTGTTTCATCTCATCCATGATCTCTTCGAAAGGATCGATATCTTCCTTACTTTGGGGCTTCATTCCCAGCACCACATCCCCATACATCTGCACAAAACGCCGGTAAGAGTCCCATGCGAAACGTTCATTGCCCGATTTCCTGGCAATTCCTTCCACGGCATCGTCATTCAGACCCAGGTTCAACACAGTGTCCATCATTCCCGGCATGGATACGCGCGCACCGGAACGGACAGATACCAGGCAAGGATTCTCCTTGTCTCCGAATTTTGTTTCCGTCAGCTTCTCGATCTGAGCTACGGCCTCCTCAACCTCCCCTTTCAGGATCCCTACCACGTAATCCTTACCCAATTCATTATATTCCGTACAGACTTCCGTGGTAATGGTAAAACCCGGAGGAACGGGAACGCCAATTAAATTCATTTCAGCAAGGTTCGCTCCTTTTCCTCCGAGCAGGTTTTTCATATCCGCCCGCCCTTCGGCCGCACCGTTTCCAAAAGTATAAACTCTCTTCTTTTCCATTTGATGTTAAGTAATGATAAGTTAAATGTTAATATTTTATTATTCCTTTCATTGTATCCGCAAATATAGCAATTTATCTAAAACATAAGTCATTATGATAGATTACTTTTCTCTATACTATTTTTTATCACATTTTTGTTATGGAATCGGGCTTCAACCGTCCCGTAAGATCAGGTTTTAAAGGCCTTATGGAATCCGGCTCCAAAGGCTTCAAGGAATCCGGCATCAACGGTTCTCCGTCCGGGATATCCGGTTTCAGGCTTAAAGTATCTGCCTTTGAAAGGGTTTCCGGCGTATCCCCGAAATATATATTATGTAGCTGGATCGGTGGGATTACACCGGTGGGATTCTGCAGGTGGACAAAACCTCTTATTTCGGTGATCGTATCACCCGGAATATACTTCGAGGCGAAGAATTCATAAGTCCTATTCTCTCTTATATTTTGAAACCGGTAGATGGTCGTATCGGAATAAACCAATGTAAGCAACGATGTAAAAGCGGAAGACAACCGGGATGGGACTCCTATTGCACTGAATGTGAACAGAAAATCGTCTCCGGTAACTTTGGAAGAGATATCGGCGAAATCCAAACGGAACCTGAAGCCTTTTTTCATATCCGGCATCGAGAATATATAGACAGGCGGCAGATAGGACGGCGGTAACAGTGCGGGATCTGTCGGCTTCGCCTGATTCTGCTGTACTATCATGTCATCCACCCCTTGCCGGGCACGTTGCAGACGCGCTTTCACCGAATCGTTCATCTTCAGATAGAGGTCGATCCTGTCGGAATACCACGATAACGAAGTATCCCATTGGGCCTGGGTAGTTTTATGCGCTTGGAACACCTTATTGATGTATGCCTCTTTTTTGGCGGGGGTGTCAAAATTATAATAGTCGTTTTCCATGGTCGCTTCGGCGATGTACACATCATACATCAACCGCTCCATCTGCTTCCTGTTCAATACCTCCTTCGGACGGTTCTGACAGGAGTAGACTCCCCCGACCAGCAGCACGAACAGGAAAAGACAAGTAATACTTTTTCTATATTTCACTCCTGTCGGTCTGGTTTTCTTTCTCTTTATCCAATTTGGCACGCTCATTTTTTGAGAGCAATGAATAAGATAATGTTCTTCTGTAAAACAGCAGTATCAGGATCACCCCCACCGTAATAGCCGAATCGGCAATATTAAAGATAAACCGGAAGAAAAGGAACTCCTCACCTCCCAGAAAGGGAATCCAGGCGGGATATGTGCCGCTGATCAGCGGAAAGTAGAGCATATCCACCACCCGTCCGTGAAGAAGGGAAGCGTACCCTTCACCCCAGGGTACAAAAGAAGCCACATGTCCCGGATAACTTGCTTCAAAAAAGACTCCGTAGAAGATACTGTCTATTATATTCCCCGATGCACCGGCCAAAATCAACGCTACACAGGCAATAAACCCGGCTCGGTAATTCTGCTTTATCAACCGCGACAGATAGATGACAATAAAAATAACAGCGATGATACGGAAAAGCGAGAGAAACAGTTTTCCTCCCGCCTCGATACCGAACGCCATTCCATTATTCTCCACAAAATAGATCTTGAACCAGTCGAAAACATCAATGGCATCATATAATCCCATATGTGTTTTCACCCATATTTTGGAAAGTTGATCGACGAACAGTACCCCCACAACAACGGCTATAGCAATCCATCTCTTTCCTATACTATTCTTCATACGTTTTCTTTATATTATGGGCATGAAAATCCGGAAAGGAGCATCCCCCTCTCTTCAACCTTCACAGATGCCGGCCACATTTTCATTGGAAAGTGTTATTTCTTCTTTTGCGACTTGGCCTCGATGCTCAGCGTGGCATGGGGCACGGCCCGAAGACGCTCTTTCGGGATCAGCTTACCGGTCTCCCGGCATATGCCGTATGTCCCGTTCTCAATGCGTACCAGGGCGGCCTGCAGATTCTGAATGAACTTCATCTGTCGTTGCGCCAGCCGGCCGGCCTCTTCTTTGGAAAGGGTGGAAGCACCTTCCTCCAACACTTTATAGGTGGGTGAGGTATCCACCGTATCATTTCCGTCGGCATTGGTTACTGCAGCACGGTAATTTTCATACTCCTGCCGGGCTATCTGTAATTTTTCGTTGATGATAGCACGGAATTCTTCCAATTCCTCGTCTGAATATCTCGTCTTTTCGCTCATAATAATTCGTTGTTTATGGCTGTGTCTCTATCGGGATCAGAGTTTAACTACAACAACCGTGGTCATTATATTGTTTATTTCATTTTTCCTCGTGCAAATATAATAAAAGCCGAGAGATAAGCCAAGCTTGCTTGAGCTTATCCGAGGCGCATCTTATATTCTAAATATAATAAAAGCCGAGAGGCAAGCCAAACTTGTTTACACTTGTCCGAGGCATATCTTATATTCTGTAAACATAATGAAAGCCGAGAAGTAAGCCAAGCTTGCTTGAACTTGTCCGAGGCGCATCTTATGTTCTGCAAATATACACATAAATCGTATAATTCTCAACTGTTTCTCACTATGCTGATGGTGAGCGTCTCGTCATCGATCTCTATTTCATCTTCAAGGCGTTCATTCACAAGGAGAATATCATCGGCCAGGACCTGATTTTTGATATAATCGGCATTATGGGCGACAGCCTCGTCAAAAGCAGGATTGGACGAAAGCCTGATGGTGATGCGGTCCGTGATCTCAAACTCCTTCGCCTTGCGCAGGTTCTGTATCCTGTTCACCAACTCCCGGGCGATACCTTCTTTCTGAAGCTCGCCGGTAAGGGTGACATCCAGTGCCACTGTCAGTCGCCCTTCATTGGCTACCAGCCATCCCGGAATATCCTCGGAGATGATCTCCACATCATCGAGCGTCACCACAGCTTCCTGTCCCTCTACCGTTAAACCGAACCGGCCGTTCTTTTCCAGTGCCTGGATCTCTCCGGCCGTCATCTCCTGTATCCTCGGGGCCAGTTGCTTCATTATTTTCCCGTAGCGCGGTCCCAGTTTTTTGAAATCGGGCTTCACCCGTTTCACCAATATTTCGCTGGCCGTATCTACGAACTGCAGCTCTTTCACGTTCACCTCACTAAGGATCAACGACTCTACGGATTGAATATTTATCTTCTGCTCCTCATCCGTTACGGGGATCATGATCCGGGAGAGCGGCTGGCGCACTTTGATATTTACCTTCCGGCGCAGCGACAGGACAATGGAGGAAGCTGTCTGGGCAAGATACATCTGCTCCTCAAGTTGCTTATCGATGAGTGAAACATCCCACAGGGGGAAATCGGACAGATGTACTGATTCAAACCGTTCGCTTCCCGCTTCCGAAACCAGGTCGAGATAGAGCCTGTCAGCATAAAAAGGAGCGATGGGCGCCATCAGTTTTGCCACGGTCACCAGACATTGATACAGTGTCTGATAGGCCGATAACTTATCCTCGGTCATCTCTCCGCCCCAGAAACGTTTACGGTTGAGGCGCACATACCAGTTGCTGAGATGATCGTTCACAAAATCGGCAATGGCGCGACCCGCCTTAGTAGGCTCGTATGCTTCATAACTCTGGTCGACCTCCTTCACCAGCGAATGTAGCATCGACATGATCCATCGGTCGATCTCAGGTCGTTTTTCAACGGCGATCTGCGGATATTGATCACGGAAATCATCCACATTGGCATACAATACAAAGAAAGAATAGGTATTATAAAGCGTTCCGAAGAACTTGCGGCGCACCTCTTCCACCCCTTCCATATCGAATTTCAGGTTCTCCCACGGTGCGGCATTGGTGATCATATACCAGCGCAGCGGATCGGAACCGTGCCGTTCTATGGTTTCAAAGGGATCCACCGCATTACCCAGCCGCTTCGACATCTTATTGCCGTTCTTATCGAGCACCAGCCCGTTGGATACGACGTTTTTAAAAGCCACACTGCCTTTTACCATCGAGGCAATGGCGTGCAGGGTGTAAAACCATCCGCGTGTCTGGTCTACTCCCTCCGCGATGAAGTCGGCGGGGAAAATATTCTGGAAATCTTCCTCTGCGATATGTGGATAGAACACCTGCGCAAAAGGCATGGCGCCACTGTCGAACCAGACATCGATCAGGTCCGACTCACGCCGCATCGGCTTGCCGCCATCGGATACCAGCACGATATCATCCACATAGGGACGGTGCAGGTCTATCTGATCATACTCCAGTTCCTTATATTCGTTCAAATCCAGTCCTTTCCAGGGAAGTTCCGTCATAACACCCGCATCCATCGCCCTGCGCATCTCTTCATAGAGCTCTTTCACAGAACCGATACATTTCTCCTCTTTTCCATCCTCGGTACGCCATACCGGAAGGGGCGTACCCCAATAGCGGCTGCGGCTCAGGTTCCAGTCCTGCAGGTTTTCGAGCCATTTCCCGAAACGCCCGGTACCGGTAGATTGCGGTTTCCAGTTGATGGTGTTATTGAGTTCTATCATCTTATCACGGCACGCCGTCGTACGGATAAACCAGCTATCCAGCGGATAGTACAATACCGGCTTATCGGTCCGCCAGCAGTGCGGATAGGTATGCACCTGTTTCTCTATGCGGAACGCGCGGTTTTGCTGCTTGAGCATGACCGAGAGATCCACATCGAGCGTCGCATCCTCATCGGTAAGCGAATCATCGTAGGCATTTTTCACATACCTGCCGGCATATTCCCCGTAGAGGTCGGTATTTACATTGCGTTGCACAAATTCAGGATCGAGATCTTCGATACGGAAATATTTTCCGGTGAGATCCACCATCGGGCGAAGGCTCCCCTCTCTATCGGTAAGCGTTAACCCGGGCACGTCTTTCTCCTTTCCCACTTTCGCGTCATCCGCACCAAAAGTAGGGGCTATATGCACGATACCGGTACCGTCTTCTGTGGTCACGAAATCAGCCGTCACCACTTTTAGCCCGTTTTCCGATACTTTCACCCAGGGAATAAGCTGTTCATATGCTATGCCGGCCAGTTCGGCGCCTTTCCACTCTTTATCGATCACACGGAAAGGGATATTCTTGTCGCCCGGTTTATAGTTGTCGAGCGGAAGTTCTCCGTTTTTCGCGGGGAAATAGACATTCAGCAGATTTTTGGCCAGCACGGCAGTCATCGGCTTGCCGGTATACTGGTTGTAGGTCTGCACCGCCACATACTCGATTTTAGGTCCCACAGCCAGCAACACATTAGAGGGAAGGGTCCAGGGCGTGGTTGTCCAGGCCAGAAAGAACGATTCTCCAAACGCTGTCCATTGCGGTAGCGGGTCTTTGATCAGAAACTGGGCCGTGCAGGTCGTATCCTTCACGTCGCGGTAGCATCCCGGCTGGTTCAGTTCATGCGTGCTAAGGCCGGTACCGGCAGCAGGCGAATAGGGCTGTATGGTATATCCCTTATAGAGATACCCTTTTTTATAGAGTTCCTTAAGCAGATACCAGAGGGTCTCGATATAACGGTTGTCATAGGTGATATAGGGATCCCCCATATCGACCCAGTATCCCATTTTCCGGGTAAGTTCTTCCCACTCCCGGGTGTATTTCATTACTTCGGTACGGCACGCCGCATTATACTCTTCAACCGATATCTTTTTGCCGATATCTTCCTTTGTGATTCCCAGCGATTTTTCAACAGCCAGTTCCACGGGCAACCCGTGCGTATCCCATCCTGCTTTCCGGTTCACCAGAAAGCCTTTCATGGTTTTGTAACGACAGAAAATATCCTTGATGGAGCGTGCGATCACATGATGGATGCCCGGCATACCGTTAGCCGAGGGCGGCCCTTCATAAAACACGAACGGCGCATGTCCCTCCCGCGTTTCCAGACTTTTCCTGAAAACCTCTTTCTCATCCCAGGCTTTCAACATCTCCCTGTTTACTGCCGAGAGGTCTAAATGGCTGTATTCCGGAAATTTCTTATTCATTGTCAATGACATTTATACCACACAAAAATTAAGATGCAAAGGTAGCAATAAATTGAGAAACGGCAACCGAAACCCTAAGACAAATATATTGCCCTGAAGGGAC
>ENA-UOOI01002203-UOOI01002203.1-fermentation-metagenome-genome-assembly--contig:-NODE-2203-length-17622-cov-6.743098_pt1 | contig 17622 bp, 18 predicted proteins | sample MGYA00245779_ERZ724027 | MGnify/ENA primary metagenome ERZ724027 (study PRJEB28704, sample SAMN03018318) | fermentation metagenome | biome: anthropogenic terrestrial biome; feature: soil; material...
TCAATACATGCAGAAAGGAGCATAACTTAGCTTTTTTAAATTCGTGTCTTGACAACGGGGTGCAGTACAAGTGGCTAACAATGGGGGAAGAACAGGTATCAATACAGCTAAACGAGGCAGTCAGCATCCGCTTGAAAGAGCAGCACGACTTTTAAAGCCACCAAAGCCTACGACGACTTGCGACATCCCGTACTAGTCAAATTAATTGATCAATGCGATACGCCCAGTGGGTTCGCCGCTCTCTTCGAATAGGCGGATGGCGACTGCCTACACGCCCACTGGAACTTCGCTAGATATCCCAAATATCAGCATCCCCAATGTCCCAGTTACCGTTTGCGCAACTTGCCCATTAACCTACGGCTAGACACCTTGCATCAGATTTTCGAGTTTCATGAGTATGTCGCCCAAAAGGGCTATGTGGCCATCGATTTTTATGACGGCTGCATCATGTACGACTTTGCCACTGATCGCCTGACCATCTGTGATGTTGATTTCTATGAAAAGGCGCCTTTTCAGTGGGACGGACCGCGGGCGTTATACTATGTAGCCCGTAGGGCGGTATCGCCGGAGCGGGAGGCCCGCTACCAAAGCATTGGGGAATTTATTGAAGAGTGGGAAGCTGCGGGCGGGTGGGTGGTTGATCCAGTAGCGAAACTGCCCAAAATGGCGGTTATTCGCATGGCAATAGCAGGAAAAAGACATCGGTAGTTGAAAATTAGGGAATTGAGTAATTGTTAGCACGGGAGAAACACAATACGGTCATAAACTGGAGCGAAAACCTTTATCAAAGGGAAATTCGTCCAGACTAATTGAGATAGGGAGAACACGCCATGACATACAAGGACACGCTCGAAACAGGGCGGTTGATTTTGCGGCCGCTCGTCATTGAGGACTTTGATGCCGTACATTCGTGGGCCAGTAATCCGGCTAATACGCGCTATATGTCTTGGGGACCCAATGACGCCAAACAGACACAGGACTTCATCAATTCTGCCAAACGCGGCAAGGATTTTGCCGTAGTTCCGAAAGATCTTGGCAAGGTGATCGGCAGTTGCGGCATATATCCGGACGTTGATAACGATACGGCTGAAATCGGCTGGATTCTCCACATGGATTATTGGAAACGCGGTTACGGAACGGAGCTTGGTGGCGAGCTAATCCGCTACGGATTTGGGGATTTGAAACTGCGGCGCATCAATGCCTTTTGCGCCGCTGACAATTATGGTTCATACCGGATTATGGAACGCAACAGCATGCGCCGGGAAGCCCTGCACCTTAAATCGTTCTGGGGGCGCGTCGACAAAGAGTGGATTGACAGGGCCATCTACGCCATACTCGCGGATGAGTATTTTCAAAAGCGCGGTTGATAAGCCGAGTATGCAGTTCTATAATTCATGGAAGATGCCATATTTCTGTTGCCTGCTCCGCAAGGGTTGCACAAGGTAATCACTAGACTGAGGAAATCTAGGAGTATTGTGAGGATGACAAATGACAATAACAAATAAAAGCATTGAACAAATAAGTATTCCGAAGTTACTGTGTCTGATTTTTATTCCTACTTCAGTGTTAACTATAGTTTACATCTTCGCAGGGCTCGCACAAAATGTAATTCCTTCATTGATATTATTCTATCTTTGCGCTGCTTTCACTTTGTTTCCAATCGAATTAGGTATAGTCATGTATGCCAGCAAAAAAGAATATGGCAGTTTTTCTCTAAAAAGTGCGTTTTCCCGTTACAGCAAAATGAGTTGGTGGAAAGTGTTTTTATATGGGTCTCTGCTCTTCGCTTTTGCAGGAATTATGTCTGTAACGCTAGCACCATTGGAAAACAACTTGTTTGCTCCAATTTCAAATTACCTGAAGCAGATTACACCCGAGTATTTTGACTGGGCTAATATTGAATATTTTGGGCAGTATTCGAAGGGCATTTTACTGTTTACTTTTATTGGGTACCTTTTGTTTAATGTTATTGTCGGTCCGATTGTGGAAGAACTGTTTTTCAGAGGATACCTCACACCGAAAATGAGTCGATTTGGTAATTGGGCACCGTTGATAGTCACCGTTCTGTTTTCGTTGTATCATCTGTGGTTGCCATTCAATAATTTGTTTAGAATTTCCGTATTCTTTCCTGCTGCATTCGTTGCTTGGAAGAAGAAAAACATTTACATATCAATTGTGTTTCATTGTCTGTGCAACTTAATATCATCTATTAGCCTTATTGTTTCTGTATACCAGGGGTAAGATTGAGCATTATCTTCAATGACTCATATCGGAAAAGTGATCAAGGAAAGTTCGAGTGATATCGAGTCGTCCCCTTGTCCTTTCTGGCACGCTTGACTTTATTTATCATTTGACTATAAATACATATATAGTCAAATGTACGGAAAGTGAAATTACGCTTATGGAAGTGAGCTTATGCCGAAACCCCTGACGGAAAATGAGCGCGAATACATCAAAAGCAGACTGATAGAAGAAGCTCAGAATTGCCTAAAGCAATATGGCATGCGAAAAACAACAGTAGATGAACTTGTAAAGAGAGTCAACATACCAAAAGGAACCTTTTATCTTTTTTATGACTCCAAAGAGCTTTTATTCTTCGATGTTTTTCGTGCTTTTCATGATGAAATGCATGCCTATTTAAAGCTCAAAATGGAAGCCCTTCCTATCCCTGTAACAGCGGTGGCGGTGACTGATTTGATCTTTAATGTGTATCAAAAGGTCGAGGAATCATTTTTATACCGGTTTATCATTGATGGCGATATTGAGTTGCTGATGCGCAAGTTGCCTCCGGAGGTAACCCAGGAACATACGGAAATTGACAATTTTAGCATTCAGCAACTCCTTGCCGTGGTTCCCATGGCCCCCGGAATCAATGATGAAAACAGCGAGATATTTGGCGCTGCCTTAAGGGCGATCTTTTTAACGATGCTTCACAAACAGGAAATAGGAAGCAATCAGTTTGGCGACACGTTAAAGCTGATGATCCGGGGTATTGTGATACAGATGTTTGAGGAGAGGATAAAGTGATTAGTGTACAAAACCTGAAGTTCAGCTATACAAAGCAATCGTTTATCAAAAACATCAGCTTTAATGTCTTCAATGGCGAGATTTTTGGATTTTTGGGTCCTTCCGGTGCCGGTAAAAGCACGCTACAAAAAATCCTTACCGGGCTTCTAACTAATTATCAGGGGAGCGTCCAAGTGGATGGTATCGAGGTAAAGCATCACAGTAGTGCCTTTTACGAAGAAATCGGGGTCGATTTTGAATTCCCAAGTCTTTATGAAAAATTGACTGGCCGGGAGAACCTGCGCTATTTTGCCTCGCTTTATAAAAAACAATCTGATATCGATTCTTTACTAAAAAGCGTGGGGCTTTTCGCAGATGCTGACAAAAATGTGTCCGATTTTTCCAAAGGAATGAAATCGAGGCTGAACTTCATAAAAGCTCTGCTTCATGATCCCAAACTATTATTTTTGGATGAACCGACTTCCGGGCTTGACCCTTCTAATGCCAGGCAAATGAAGGATATTATACTGCAGCAAAAAGCGCGGGGGAAAACCATTTTGCTGACCACTCATAATATGTATGATGCGACCGAACTCTGCGACCGGGTTGCCTTTATCGTGGATGGTGACTTGAGGGCTCTTGATACGCCTCGTAATTTGATCATGTCCAAAAGGGCTTCCAAGATCAAGTATAGCTATCTTGAGAATGGACAGGAGAAAGAGGCGGAGGGAATTTTAAACCGCACGGGAGAAGACGTAGTACTGCAAAAAATGATTAGTGAAAACCGGCTGCTGTCAATTCATAGCAGTGAACCCACTCTGAACGATGTTTTCGTAGAGTTGACAGGGAGGCGGCTGCAATGAAGCTAAAAGCATTGCTGCTCGGTGATCTTCGGCTTCAGTATAAATACGGGTTTTACTTTTTATATGTCGTATTCTCCATTTTGTATATTTGCATCCTGTTTGCACTGCCAGAGGCATGGAGGGGGAAAACTTCAGTCCTGCTGATTTTTTCGGATCCTGCGGCGATAGGGCTGTTTTTCATGGGAGCACTCATCCTGTTCGAAAAAGGCGAACGCGCGCTGGACAGCATCGCCATATCCCCGATCAGGCCGTACGAATACATATTGTCCAAGGTGCTTTCGATTGCCTTAATTTCCACCATAGTTGCTCTTACGATCGGAATACCCGCCCAAGCAGTACAGAATCCTTTCTATTTTATTATCGGTGTTTTCTTGTGCTCCTGCCTATTTTCAGCAGTGGGGCTTATTGCTGCTGCCAAAAGTATCAGTCTGAATGATTTCATGCTTGCCGCGGTACCGGCTGAACTGCTGATCAACATTCCGGCCATTGCCTATCTTTTCGGATGGGACCCGGGTTGGCTGTTGCTGCATCCAGGTGCCAGCACGATTGAACTTTTGCAAAACGGGAGGCACTCTGGGGCTGCTTTGGCGGTCCTGGCAGTCTGGACTGTTCTTATCGCCATGTTGGCAAACAGGGCGGTTGTCAAAATGTTTAAATCCTTGGGGGGGATCAAGCTGTGAAACCGCTTTGGCGCTCTTTTGGCGTATTCATCCGTCAAATTATCAGAGACAATATGCTTTGGGCGGTTTGTTTCGCCCCCCTGCTGGCGGCGTTATTTTTCCGATATGGCATTCCATTGATTGAGGGGCTGTTATGCGGGTATTTTCAGCAGCAAGCGATTTTGTCGGATTACTATCTTCTGTTTGATCTGCTACTTAGTCTGTTAACCCCGTATCTGTTCTGTTATGTTTCTGCGATGGTGATGCTGACCGAACGGGATGAGAATATGGCAGGATACATGGCAGTTACTCCAGTGGGAAAATCAGGCTATGTCATGTCAAGGCTGGTATTCCCGGCACTAATCGCGCTGGTGGCATCTGTATTGCTGATGTCGTTTTTTACCTTAACAGTCTGGCTATTTTGGACAGCACTGGCTGTTTGCCTGCTGACCTGCTTACTGAGTATAACCGTGGCACTCTTGATCTTTTCCTTATCGCGCAACAGAGTGGAAGGTATGGCAATGGCAAAAATGGCGGGACTTTTGATACTAGGACTGCTGGTACCATTTTTCATATTATCGAACGTCAAATATCTCGCCGCACCCTTGCCCTCTTTCTGGATTGCGGAATTCTGTATTACGCAAAACGTACTGCTGCTATTGCCGGCAGCGTTGATATCTCTAATTTGGATTTGGCTGCTTTATGGACGATTCGTCAGAAAGCTCTACTAAGAGGCAGAAACGAAGGAAGACGGCGGAATGTTCTTCTGTCTTGCCAGAGTCAGGAATGTTTTAGGTAAAGGGGCAAGACAGAGGAACCGTCCCCCTGTCCCCGTCGGAGAATGAAGAAAAGGATGGGATTGAGTTGAAATCTTACCGTAAGGAACTTCTGTTTAATCTGCCGTCCCGCAGGGGCTATGTGAATATCACTGCGCAAGTGCAGTCCTGTATTAAAGAAAGCGGCATCACCGAAGGGCTGGTGCTGGTAAATGCGATGCATATTACCGCCAGTGTGTTTGTTAACGATAACGAGTCCGGATTACATCAGGATTTTGAAGACTGGCTTGAACAACTGGCCCCGGAAAAACCGTATAGCCAATACCGTCATAATGGCTATGAAGATAATGCCGACGCCCATTTAAAAAGGCAGATTATGGGGCGCGAAGTTGTCGCGGCGATTACTGAGGGGAAGCTTGACTTTGGCCCCTGGGAGCAGATATTTTACGGAGAATATGACGGTAAACGCCCAAAACGAGTGCTCGTTAAGATCATAGGGGAATAACAAGTCGCTTAAGTGGCGTCCCTGGGCAAGTGCAAAACGCGTGAGTGAAATAAGACAAGACAAGGCAAGACAAGGAGACGGTTCATTTGTCTTGTTGTCTTGGAAGGGCGTGAGGAAAGTGAAAGAGAATAAGTATGATGATCCACGGTTTTTCAGCCAATATAAGCAAATGGCGCGCTCTGTAGGCGGTTTGCAGGCCTCAGGCGAATGGCATGAATTTCGTAAGATGATGCCCGATTTCCGGGACCGGCGTGTTCTGGATCTGGGGTGCGGCTTTTGCTGGCATTGCCTCTATGCGGCTGAGCAGGGTGCGCGGCGGGTGATGGGGATTGATCTTTCAGAAAAGATGCTGCAGGAAGCCCGGCTAAAAACGACCGCCACCTCTATCGAGTATATCCATATGCCGGTTGAGGATATCGATTTCCCGGAGAACTCCTTTGATACAGTAATCAGCTCGCTGGTATTTCACTACATCAAGTCTTTTGACGATATATGCAAGGGAGTCAGCCGATGCCTGGCACTGCACCCGGTGGCGATTTTGTCTTTTCTGTCGAACATCCCATTTTTACCGCACAGGGGGAGCAGCGATGGTATTGCGATGCAAATGGCAAACCACTGCACTGGCCGGTAGACCGATATTTCGAAGAAGGGGAGCGCAAAGCAATCTTCCTAGGCGAAGAAGTCACGAAATATTACCGCACCCTGACCACCTATATCAACACCCTCATTGAGAATAGCTTCAAGATCATCAAATTAGTAGAACCCCAACCGGCCAATGAACTTATGGGCGATCCCGGTATGCAGGACGAGCTGCGCCGCCCGATGATGCTATTGGTGGCAGCAGGGAAAAGGTAAAAGATACTTGGGGGTTATTTATTACGACAGAGTTAACCAATGAAGATAAGGCACGGTGACAGGTTACAGATCATAGCCTACATCGTGTGCATCACATATGTTAATGGCCTGGGCAGTAATTTTTCGTTGGTAGCCTATTTTTCGGATGTGCCATGCGAAGAAGACGAATGGAGAAATGCAGTAACTGCAGAAATGTGCCATAGTTGCAGTATCTGTATAGATAATTGTCCCACAGGGGCAATAAGAAAAGACAGGTTTCTCATTGATAATCAAAGGTGTTTATCGGCCATGAACGAGTGGTACGAAGCAATACCGAGGAATATTAGGGCGTTGATGAATATCTAAAACTTCCGCCAAATTATCTGCCGTGGTAAGATATAAAAAGCGGTAACCGCGAAATAAAAACTGAAGATTATCTGGTGAAAAATATTATGATTGCACATCTTGGAGAACTGGCTGCATTAGGTACCGCCCTCTGCTGGACATTTAATTCCATGGCATACGAGGCCGCTGGGAAAAAGGTGGGGTCTTTATCCGTCAATTACCTAAGGCTCCCCGTGGCTTTCCTGCTATGTAGTGTTGGCGCATTTGTTACAAGGGGCTTCATTTTGCCAACCGATGCGTCTGGGCATACTTGGGTCTGGTTGCTAATTTCGGGTCTGCTGGGCTTTGTGTTAGGGGATATCTTTCTGTTCGAGGCCTATGTTCAGATCGGTTCGAGAATATCACTTTTGATCATGTCGGCCTCTCCGCCCCTGGCTGCCCTGATGGGTTTTCTGCTTTTGGGGGAAAAAATATCGGTTCTAGGTTTGGCAGGGATATTTCTGACCATGGCTGGCATCAGCTTGGTAATACTCAATAGAAACCCTCATGAAAAAAAGGTACACTTTAATCGGCCGGTTAAGGGCATTTTGTACGCTTCCCTTGGAGCATTAGGACAGGCATTGGGCCTTATTTTCAGCAAGTACGGTATGGGCTCATACAATGCTTTCTCTGCCACGCAAATCAGGCTAATTGCGGCTTTCATTGGTTTCACCATTCTGATAACAGCCAGAAAGAAGTGGCCTCAAATTATGGCCTCTTTCAGCAATAAAAAGGCGATAGGGCAGATAGCTGTGGGATCTGTATTGGGTCCCTTTATCGGGGTTAACTTGTCATTATTTGCCTTGCAACACACTGCTACGGGCATAGTTTCGTCCATCACCTCCATCTCGCCGATTATTATCATCCCCATATCCATATTGGTTTTCAAAGAGAAAGTAGCGCCAAAGGAAATACTTGGCGCCTGCGTTTCAATATTGGGCGTTATTTTATTATTCTTATGACCCCCAAATAATTCAGTCTAAAGTCCAAGGTCGAAAGTCTGATGTCATTCAATGAACAGACTTTCGACCTTTAATTTTTAACATTCGACTTATTTGACAGCGTAACTTCATCATAAACGATTTGATCCAAGCTATTCTTTTGAACCACGCCATCGTTGATCGGAATTACCGGCAGACCTCCTGAAATAGTGGGAGATTCCAGTACGGCAATACTATTTCTTCCGCTCAGAGAAGGAAGCCGACTAAACGGTGCTTTCGCTGTTGTAATGTCCAATAAGAAATGATATAATACACACGAAACAACATAAAACCAACTAAAGACATATAAAGCCACGTTGGTATATTACGGATATTTAAAGCGACAACATGGAAGTTGAGTGCTTTCAGCACCAAGATGCCAAACAATCATCGGGGGAATTGGAAGTGATAGCAGATAGCACGGGCAGAATTTCAGGGAGCACACCATGAATTTAAAAGGAGGAGCTAAAAATGGGCGGTAACCAAGGCACAGTTATTTCAAAAAAGAAATGGTGGGAAAGAATTCCGCATACCTATGTTATTTTGTTTTTCATGATTTTGCTTGCGGCTTTGCTGACATGGGTCTTGCCAGCTGGAAAGTTTGAAAGACAAGCTATTGAAGGGTTAAGTAAACCAGTAGTTGTTCCCGGATCCTATCATAGTGTTCCCCAAAACGGAGTGGGCTTCTTTGATATTTTTAAGTCTATTCCACAAGGGATGGTAGCTGCGTCAAGTATTATTTTCTTAATTATGATTTCAAGTGCTTCCTTTGGAATCATTAATAGCACAGGGGCACTAAACAATGGTATTGGTGTGATCCTCCGCAAAGTAAAAGTATCAAATATCCCAAAGACGGTTGTAATTTGGGTGATAACCTTCTTATTCTCGATTCTGGGAATTATCGTCGGTCCGGAAATACAAATTCCATTTACCATTATTGGTATCTCGATCGCTTTAGGATTAGGATATGACTTAGTTGTCGGCCTTGGTATGATTATGGGTGGCGGCTATGCTGGTTTTAACTTCGGCCCCATTAACGCCTCTATCTTGGGCACGTCACATTCAATTGTCGGACTGCCAATTTTCTCTGGGTTACCCTATCGTTTGGTTTTGTGGTTTTTCGGGACATGTCTAGTGGCGTTGGCAACTACTCTATATGCCAAAAAAATCGCCAGGAATCCGGAAAAGAGTTTAGTTAAAGATGTAGATACAAAGGGATTAGGTTTGGATCAGGCGCTTGAAGATTATCATTTGACCGGCAAGCATAAATTGATCCTTGTAGTTTTGCTGTTAATGTTTGCGGCCATTATTTTTGGTGCGACCAAGTTGGGTTGGTATCTGGATGAAATGTCGACCGTATTCCTCATTGGTGGCATATTGGCCGGTTATCTTTATGGCTATAAAACGAAAGAAATTATCGACCTGTTTATCAAAGGAGTATCCTCAGCGGCCAGTATTGCTCTCATTCTTGGTATTGCCCGTGGCATCCAAATTACACTAGAAAATGGATTGATTATGGACACGATTATTCACACATTATCGGCTCCGCTTGCTAATTTGGGACCAACTCTGGGTGCCATCTTTATGTCGATTATCACCGGGATTGTTCACTTCTTTATTCCATCGGGCAGTGGGTTGGCCGTGTCATTAATGCCTGTGCTTTCGCCCCTGGGAACAATCATTGGTATATCGCCACAGACAACTGTTCTGGCGTTCCAAGTCGGCGCTACCGTTCCCAACTATATTTTCCCGACAATCGGCGCCACTATGGCTATGCTTGGCATTGCGAGAGTTCCACTTGATCGTTGGCTGAGATTTGCGATCAAATTGACTTTCTGGACCTTTGTGATATCGTGGATTTTCATTGCTGTTGCAGTTCAGATCGGCTATTAAGAAGCACTTTATTGCGTTTTATTAAAGGCAGAGAGGTAAGAGACATTGAGTAATTATGTTGAAATGCGGAAACATGTTCAGGAAACCGCTCTAAAATCTTATAACGAGGGGTTGGTGGCCGGAACCAGCGGCAATGTAAGTGAGTTTGACCATGATACAGGTATTATGGCGATCACTCCAACCAACGTTGATTATAGGGTTTTGACACCGGAAAATGTAGTTTTAATGAAGCTGGACGGGGAAATTGTTGAGGGTGCGCTCAAACCATCATCGGAATGGAGAATGCATGCCAAAGTTTATGAACAGCTCGATTATGTAAATGCAATTATGCACACCCATTCACCGTTTGCCACCAGCTTTGCCGTAGTTCATGAGACTATTCCGTTAATTTTGGTTGAAATGTTGCCTTTTCTGGGTGGAGATATTCCTCTAGCCCAATTCGCGCTTCCCGGTTCTTTCGAATTAGGGGTAGAGGCTGTTAAAGCCCTTGAAAACAGAAACTCTTGTTTACTGGCTAATCATGGGGTGCTTGTGATAGGGAAAAATTTGGCGCAAGCTTATATCAGAGCTGTTTATGTGGAAGATGCGTCCAAAATCTATCACCATGCCAGGCAATTGGCGGCACCACAGTTAATTCCAGAAGAGGCCGTTGCAGTTCTTAAGAAAAAATACAATTTGAAGTAATAATGGGAAAGAAACATAACCGTATTTTGATTCAGAAATACGGTTATGTTTCTATGTGAGGTGAAAAAGCATGAGAGAATTTGTTATTCCCCATAGGAACAATTTTGGGGCTAATTGTATCGCCGGAATTGCCAGTATAGCTCTTGAACATCATTTGAAAAAGGCTCTTATTATAACCGATCGCAACTTACAGGAAATTGGCGTCTCCGGCAAAATAGAGCAGATACTTTGTGATGCCGGCCTGCAATTTGCGACTTATGCGAGCGTTCGGCCAAATCCTACCAAGAGCAATGTTTATGAAGCACTTGCGCTGTATAAAAAGGAGCATAGCGATTTTATTATTGGGCTTGGGGGGGGTTCCTCCAATGACTGCGCAAAGGCAGTTGGCATTTTGGCCGCAAATGGTGGACAACTGGAAGACTATGTCGGGCTGAATAAATCCAGAAAAGCGGCTCCCCTAATGATGTTGGTAAATACAACGGCAGGGACGGCCAGTGAAATTTCACGTGCCTATTTGATTTCGGACGAAATAAAGCAAGAAAAACTGATTTTTAAGGATCTTCATGCTTTACCGTATTGTACTTTCAATGATCCAGAATTAATGGTCGGTTTACCTGCCAAAATAACCGCCGCTACAGGTATGGATGCCCTGACGCATGCACTGGAAAGCTACGTCTGTACCGGCAAATATGCTTTGACTCAAAAGCTGGCAATGGCAGCGATTGAGCTGGTGTTTGATAATTTGCGGGAGGTTATTGCCCATCCATCTGATCTCAAACTGCGGGAAAATATGATTTATGCTCAATCATTGGCCGGGATGGCATTTTGCAATAGTGGGGTTGGACTTGTTCATGCGATGGCCCATCAATTGGGCGCGGTCTATAATTTGCCACATGGCCTATGCAATGCCGTTTTGCTACCTTATGTCATGCGGTACAACCGCCAAGTCTGCGAAGAAGAATATGCGCAACTTGCACGCAGATTATTCGCTGAAAAATGTAAGGATAAATCCACTTCGGAATGCGCTGATCTTATGATTCAGGAAGTTACAAGGTTATCTAATGATGTAGGAACAGCTGTGCACCTAGGAGATCTTGGTATTAAAGAAAGTGACTATCAATTGCTTGCAGAGAAATCATTGGCTGACGGCAATATCCATAAAAATCCGATTATGCCCTCGCTGGATGACGTGATTGCGATATTTAAAAGTGCTTACTGAGGAGAAAAGATCGCAATAATCGCGCCGGAATCACCTGGATGAAATTGAAGGTTTTGAAAATGCAAGAACTAGGGAGGGGTTATGATGAGTCAGAAGTATTTGATTGGAATCGATACCGGAACAACAAATGTAAAGGCGCTACTCTATGATATTGATGGTCAGGAGGTAACTTGTTCTTCGGTAGACAATGAAGTATATGCTGATAATACATGCTCCGAACAGGACATGAACAAGTTGTGGCATAATGTTTTAACCTGTCTGCAGAATTTGATCAATACGACGAAAATTGATGTCGATAGCATCGCGGGGATTGGGGTTACCGGTCAGGGAGAAGGCTTATGGGCGATTGATGAGAACGGCGAACCGGTAAGCAACGCCATACTTTGGAATGATGGTCGAGCCCTGGATTTAGTAAATCAACTTAAGAAAAACGATACCCTTTATAAAGAAATAAAGAAAGTGGTTGCTTCCTATATCAGACCCGGTTCAACTTTAACGCTCATTAAATGGCTAAAAGAAAACCGCCCGGAAATCTATAGTAAAATAAAGACCATTTTCACGTGCAAAGACTGGATTCGTTACAAACTGACCGGTAATATTTATTGGGAACTAAGTGATGCCAGTTGTTCTTGTGTTGATTTGGCGAAAAACGAATATGCCGTGCCCATTTTTGAGAAATTGGGTATTGCAGATGCGGTTAATAAACTTCCCAGATTAATCAGCGCAACTGATCGGGCAGGGTTGCTGCAAAAGGAAGTTGCGGACAAGATTGGTTTGAAAGCCGGTCTTCCGGTCAGTGGCGGCATGTTGGACATAGTTTCTACTGCTGCCGGATTAGGTGCCGTCAAAGAGCATGATGTCTGCATTATTTTAGGAACCACTGGGATGACTTTTTCCGTATTGCCAAAATATAAAAGCGACTATGAGTTTAATGGTTGGGAAATTCATATGGACGGGCATTCTTACGTCAAAGGGATGGGGACTATGGCGGCCACGCCCAACTTGGATTGGGCGGTTAAGATGCTTTTTGGCGACAAAAACAAAACAGAAACCTATGAAGAGATTACTAAAAATATTGCTAATAGAAAGCCATTTGAGAGCGGGCTGATTTACCATCCTCATATTAGTAATGCCGGCGAAAGAGCTCCATTCTTTAACCCCAAAGCAACAGCGCAATTTTTGGGGATTCGGGCCAATACAACCAAATACGATATGGTTCACGCTGTCATGGAAGGTGTCGCCCTATCAATCAAAGACTGCTTGCATGGCATGACGAATAAAAATAAGGTTTATCTGTCGGGTGGCGGAGCGAAAAATACAGTTTGGGTGCAAATGATTAGTGATGTTTTAAATACGGAAATTCTTATTGCCGATGCGACTGAACTTGCTGCCAAAGGAGCTGCTCTTTCTGCCGGCATTATGACCGGCCTCATCAAAGATCTAAATCATATCGATCAGCACTTCAGCAAGATTAAAAAAGTTGTCAAACCAAAAAGCGACAATGCCGAAAAGTATCAAGAGCTGTTTGAAATATACAAAAAAACTCAACTGCAGCTGCAGAACTTTTGGGACTGGCGCTTTGAGCAATTAAGTCGGTTTTAAGGGAGGCAGGATGAAAATGGCGATGGAAAGATATAAAGTGCTACTAACCGCTGAAGCGGACGACAATATTCTAAAACGCTTATGTGAGGTTTGTGATGTCGAAGAGGACGGATGGAAAACTAAAGGTATCACGTTCAGTGAAGACCAGCTAATCAGCAAGTTGCAGCAGAAAGACATTTTTGTGACAAGCTATGACGTGGTTTCGAGAAAGGTTATTGAGAGTTGCAGAAGTTTAAAATTGATCGCCTGTACCCGTTCTAATCCGGTGAATATTGATGTTGAAGCAGCGAAGGAATTTGGAATTAAAGTGGTTTATACGCCCGGAAGAAACTCGGATGCAACAGCGGAGTTTGCAGTGGCCTTGCTTTTGGATATTGCCAGAAATGTCACCTTTGCCAACCGGGCGATTATGAACGCTGATGTTATCACCGATAACGAACAGGCGCCCGCAATAAAGAAAACCGATGTAACCTGGGGTATGGTAAAAAACGTTCGGCCATACCATAGATTTCAGGGGGTTCAAATTAAGAATAAGAACGTCGGTATTGTTGGGTACGGAAGTATTGGTAGACGTGTCGCCAAAATTCTAGAAGGATTTGGCGCCTATATTCTAGTTTATGATCCGTATATTTCGCGGGTCGAGATTGACTGCCCTTCGATGCGCAAAGTGGATTTTGAGGAACTGGTCGCCGAAGCGGACTTTATTTCATGTCACATAAAAATAACACCTGAAACAAGAGGGTTATTTAATTACGATACCTTTGGGAAGATGAAGAAATCCGCTTACTTTGTTAATAATTCGCGAGGGGCAGTAGTGGTTGAAGAGGATCTGGTAAGAGCTTTAAAGGAGCGTCAAATTGCCGGGGCTGCTTTGGATGTGTTCGAATATGAACCGCTATATAAAGGCCATCCTTTTATCAGCGGGGGATTGGACAATTTACTTTTGACTCCGCATATCAGTGGGGCCTCACCGGATGCAATTGTCAACGGGACTGTGATGTTAGTCGATGAAATCAAGCGTTTTATTAATAACGAACCATTATTATATACGAAATAGGGTGCGATGATGAGTAATATATGTGAGAGAATAAGTTCGGATGCTGTCATCAGCTTGGTAAAAAGCAAAATTAGCTTTTTGCGCGACAGTGATACCTTACAGTGTCAAGAGATTAGCGATGGCAACGTTAATTATGTCTTTCGAGTGACCGATCAGAATAACCAATCGGTAATTGTCAAATATGCTGATGGGTTTATTCGCAATTCGAAAACTCGTAAATTATCGACTAAAAGAAGTACGATTGAAAATGAGATTTTAAAGCTGCAAAACCGACTCTGTCCTCATTCTGTTCCTGAGGTTTACTATTTTGACCGCGAATTACATTGTATTATAATGGAAGACCTTAAGAACTACACTATTATGCGGACGGCTTTGATGGAACACCAAATCTTTCCCTTGTTTGCTGAGCACATTTCAGAGTTTTTGCTGCAAACCTTATTTAAAACAACTGATTTGGTGATGGCTCCCGATGAGAAAAAAGAACTTGCCGGTAAGCTTATTAATGCCGACATGTGCGAAATATCGGAGCGCTTAGTATTTACAGAGCCATACAAAAATCGGCAAGGATTAAATAGTTATCATCAGGAAAACAATCAATTTATCCAGCAGACACTGTATCAAAATGAAGCTCTTATTTTTGAAGTAGGTATATTAAAAAACCGCTTTAAGAATGTGGCTCAGTCGATGCTTCACGGTGACTTGCATACCGGTTCGATTTTTGTAAATCCAAAAGATACTCGCGTCTTTGATCCGGAATTCTCGTTTTTTGGGCCAATGGGATATGATATTGGCAATGTAATCGGAAACCTGATATTATCATGGGTACCGGTAAAGCTTACAGCCGGTTTACGGCAGCAGGCCTATCTGGAATGGATTGAAAGTGCGGTTAAAGGAACTATCGACTTATTTATCAGCAAATATAACAGTAATTATGATCAGAATGTCAATGATCCAATGCTGAAAAGCGATGCCTTTAAACATTACTATTTGCAGACAATTCTAGGCGATACCTCAGGGTATGCCGGGACAGAAATTATTCGCCGGACAGTAGGTGTTGCCAAGGTAAAGGAAATTCAGGCTGTCAATGATGATATCATTAAACCTCAATTGGAGAGAGTTTTGATTAAAATCGGTCAAGATTTTATTCTCAACGGGAATAACCTTACATGCGGACAAGCATTTGTTGATCTTGTCAACCGGCATCTTTCAGTTGATAAATAGGGAGGCTGCCAATATGCTGGCACGAATCGATCAAGATTTGGCGTTTTTGCTTAGATTGGAAAATGTCGCTTGGTATGATCAAGGAATAGTACGCATTTTAGATCGCAGAATATATCCGATCAAAACTGGATTTGTTGAATGCCACAGTTATCATGAAGTGGTTGAGGCGATCAAAAAGATGGTGACACAAAGTGGTGGTCCCTATTTGGCAGCCTCGATGGGAATGGTATTAGCGGCTTACGAAGCTAGAGATTTAGCTCAAGAACAGTTTGGCGCTTTTATGAAACAAGCGGCCAATGATTTGGCTCATGCCCGCCCCACAACTTCAGCCCGGATGGCCAGAATTGTCGAAAACGCTCTGCAAGTGGTAGAAGCTAATCTTCACCAGCGCTCCGTGATGGTTGAAAAGCTTCAGGAATATGCCATTGATGAAGTAACCACTCGGTACATGAGTGTTAAGAAAATTGGAACACAATTGGCGGATTTGATACCCGAAAACGGAACAGTAATGACGCAGTGTTTTGCTGAAACCGTTATCGGTATGATTTTGCTGCGACTTAGAGAATTGGGAAATATACGCGTCAAATTCATCTGCCCTGAGACCCGCCCTTATTTACAAGGTGCCCGGCTTACGGCAAGTGTTATCAGAGATATGGGTTTTGAAGTAACGGTTATTACTGATAACATGCCTGGCTATGTTTTGAAGGAGAAAAAAGTTGATTTATTTACTTCAGCTGCAGATATGATAACAATGGACGGCTATGTTGTTAATAAAATCGGCACTTTCCAGATTGCATTGCTCTGCAATTATTATGGGATTCCATATTTCGTTACAGGAAACCCAAACTCCAAACACCAAACCATTGCTTCGGTTAAAATAGAAGAAAGAAATCCGCAAGAAGTATTGGAGTTTATGGGGAAAAGGACAACCATGGAGGGCGTAAAAGGCTATTATCCCGCTTTTGACATTACACCTCCAAGCTTATGTAGTGGTGTGATTACTGATCGTGGCATTTTTGCTCCATTTGCTTTAAGAAGGTATTATCAAGCATCTTGACTATTTGATGTATTTGATGTTTATGGTAAACTATAGACACATGCATTGACATGTGTCATGGGGTTCTGTGGCGATTTAAATGGAACAGCGAGGTAAATAGGTTGCTGCCAGCAGTTAGAAAAAATAAAATTAAGCAGTTAGTTCTAGAAAAAAAAGATGTAACTGTCGCTGAATTGGCGAATGCTTTTTCGGTAAGTGAAGAGACTATTCGCCGGGATTTAAAACTACTGGAGGACAGTGGTTTCATTGAAAGAACGCATGGAGGAGCAGTTTTAGCCGAAAGAGTCTTGAGTTCGGTTAGCAGTAAAGATTTAAAGAATGTTTTTGTGGAAAGCAAAAGAGTGATTTCCAGTTTAGTGCGACCTTTAATTAAAAAGGGCGATTGCATTTTTTTAGATTCTTCAACTACATCTTATTATGTCAGCGATGAATTAAAGGATTTACAGTTAACAATTGCGACGAATTCCTTAGATATACTTAGTAACATGAGTAATCGCTCCAATATTAATCTGATTGCGATCGGAGGTACTTTCTTACAAAAAAGAAGGTGCTTTGTTGGCAGAAATACGCTCAAAATATTACAGGATACCTATTTTGATATTGTTTTGTTTTCATGCCGTACATTAAGTCTAGATTACGGAATCACCGATTCAAATGATGATGAAGCTGAGATTAAACGAGTGGCCGGCGAACGAACGAAACGTTTGATCTTGATGGCGGATCATTCCAAATTCAATAAAGCCTCCTTTACAAAAATTTGTGATCTAGATAAAATTAGTGATTTGATTACGGATAGGCCACTGGAGAGGAAATGGCTGGAATATCTGAGCGCGCACAATATTGGCTATTTTGATACCACTCAACAACAAGAAGATTGCGATG
>ENA-UOOI01002205-UOOI01002205.1-fermentation-metagenome-genome-assembly--contig:-NODE-2205-length-17609-cov-93.673066_pt1 | contig 17609 bp, 12 predicted proteins | sample MGYA00245779_ERZ724027 | MGnify/ENA primary metagenome ERZ724027 (study PRJEB28704, sample SAMN03018318) | fermentation metagenome | biome: anthropogenic terrestrial biome; feature: soil...
CAGACCGCCAGGGAAACCATACAGAGGCAGGTAAGGAAGGAAAGACCGGCAGTAATAAAATATTTACAGCGATCATCCTATTGGCATCGGTCATCCTTAGTATCATAGGGATTCTATGCATCATAACAAAATATAAGAAAAAATAAAGAAGAGCAGTAACTTTTGCGAATTTTTGAGGATGCCGCCTTGCGGAATCTTGTTTGGAAGCGCGATGATTTGCTGTTAATTCTTAGAGATACGTTTCAGATCCTCATAGAATTCCGGGTAGGAGATATCTACACACTGGGCATTTTGAATGGTTGTCTCGCCTTCCGCCATGAGACCGGCAATGGCAAAGGACATTGCGATTCGATGGTCGGATTTACTGTCGATGACTGCCCCATGGAGCGGCTTTCCGCCGTGGATCACCATTCCATCCTCCGTAGCAATAATATCGGCGCCCATTTTAGAGAGATTCTCTGCTATAACATCAATCCGGTTGGATTCCTTTACCTTTAACTCCGAAGCATCCCGGATAACAGTCTGCCCCTTGGCAAAGCAGGCAAGAACGGCGATGATCGGGATTTCATCAATCAGGGTCGGAATGATACTGCCGCCGATTTCAATACCATGCAGCTCACTGTGCCGAACAATGATATCTGCGACCGGTTCCCCACTGATTTGTGACACATTTTCATAACGGATATCGGCGCCGCTTCGCCTGCACACATGGAGAATGCCATCCCTTGTCGGATTGATTCCCACATTTTTAATAATAATTTCTGAATTCGGAACGATCAGTCCCGCAGCAATAAAATAGGCAGCAGAAGAGATATCACCGGGAACCTGGATACCTCTTCCTGTTAAATGCGGGTTTGGAACAATTGTCACGGTATTCCCGTCTGTATGAACGGCTGCTCCGAATTCCCTCAGCATCCGTTCGGTATGGTCCCTTGAAAGGAAAGGCTCCGTCACAGTGGTTTCACCATCCGCATAAAGTCCGGCAAGAAGGATGCAGGATTTCACCTGGGCGGAGGATACCGGGGAATTATAATGAATTCCCTTTAAATTAGTAAGCGGGACGGCATCCTGCTGATCCAAGGTTGATTTTCTATAGTTTTGCTTACGAATGAGATTATCCCAGAGGATACTTGCCTTGCCATAGCTTCGTTTACTATTGAGCGTTAAGGGAGCACAGTTATTCCCTTCTATACTTTCGATATCGGCGCCCATTTTTCGCAGCGGCTCTATAATTCTTCCCATAGGTCTTCTTCTAATGGATTCATCTCCGGTTAAGGTTACGGGAAAGTTCTGACCGCTTAAAATGCCGGAGATCAAACGCATCGTGGTACCGCTGTTTCCTACGTCAAGAACCTCCTGCGGCGGGAGTAAGCCGTGCAATCCTTTTCCGCGGATGGTTACGGTATTGGAGAACGCCGGGTCGGATATCTCAACTCCTAACTGACGAAAGCAGTGAATCGTGGAGAGACAGTCTGCCCCCTGCAGGAAGTTTGTGATCACGGTGGTTCCCTCCGCTAAAGAGCCAAGCATCACGGCACGATGGGAGATGGATTTGTCGCCCGGCACGGTGATCTCTCCTTGTAATGTTTTCACTTTATTAAAAATCATACTTTTTTCCTCATGTTAAATTTATCGTTAATAATAGGAGCGTTATAAGTCATTTTAAGATTTTGATATGGATCTTATATATATTCATTTGGCTGCCTTACCTGACTTTGACTACGGTCAGCCGGTCTTAGTCAAACTGAATATATATGCGGTCCTATCGTGTTCATTGTTTTCGTATAACTTATGACACTTATTCAATTTTGTCGTTACAATTTATAGTTACCAAAATACTTATCTTACATATAAATGATATTGAAAATGGTTTAGCACTTCAATCGCTTTTTCTACGCTGTCTTGATTATAAAATTCTATTCGAAGGACGCCTTCCTCGAATTCCCGGTTGTGAAGGATCCCGATATTTTTAATGCTGATCTGATTTACCGCTAATTGCGTGGCAATGGTTGCAATTGCTCCTGCCTCATCCGTAATATCCAGATATATTTCATATACCTTCTCAAGGATTCCTTTCGCCGAATTCGGGATGGAGTTTCGGTATTCTCCGGCAGTTTCAAAAATATTGTAGAGGAATTTCTCATCCCTGCGAGAGAGGGCATCCGAAACCTCCTGCAGGGATTTTATATAACCGTCCAGCATTTCTTTGATCCCGGAGGCATTGGTTAAGCAGATGTTTTGCCACATAACAGGAGAGGAGGAAGCAATTCTTGTGATATCCTTAAACCCTCCTGCTGCTAAGGTCCGCATGGTTTCTGCCTCGTCGTCTGAATTTCGCACGAAATTCACTAACTGAGCAGCGATAATATGAGGCATATGGCTTATGGCAGCAGTAATCGCATCGTGTTCCCTGGCATGAAGAAGGATGGGAATGGAACCCATCTGGCGGGCGAGGGAAAGAAGCAGTTCCACTTTCTCCTTCGGGACCTGATCCGTTGGGGTAAAGATATAGTAGGCATTTTCCAGGAGCAGGGCATAGGAGTTACGATATCCGGTCTTCTCGGACCCGGTCATCGGATGTCCGCCGATAAACTGAGCCTCCAGGCCCAACCGCTTTACTTCCTCGTGAATATTTCCCTTTACACTTCCGACGTCGGTCAGAATGCAGTCCGGATTTAGGATGGGCTTTAATTGATGCAGATACTCAATATTTGCTAATACCGGAGCACACAGGAAAATAATATTACAATCGCCAAAATCCGCCAGAGAACAGGTGACGGCATCCAATGTTTTATCCGCCAATGCAGCATGCAGACCGGCATTCGATTTTCCCTGACGGTAATCATAGGCAAGGATCGTTATGCTACTGCTGACCTTCTTCAAGGCCCGTGCAATCGAGCCTCCGATCAACCCAAAGCCGATGAATCCGATCCGCAGATTTGTAACAGAATCGGTAAAGGAGCCTGAATGATCCATGCGACCTCCTCCCTTCTTGTGAAGTTAATAGCAGTCTGGTGTCAAATCAATCAAATTGCTTCCTCATGAGCTTCGCCAACGGCCGGAGCTCGTCCGTAAGCTCTTCAAACTGCCCAAAGGTTAAGGACTGGGGCCCGTCGGAGAGTGCACAGGATGGATTCGGATGGGTTTCAATCATCAGACCATCCGCACCGACGGCAAGGGCAGCTTTTGACAGCGGCTCTACATAAGCTCTTACCCCGGTAGCATGGCTGGGATCTACAATAATCGGAAGATGACTCTTCTCCTTAATTACGGGCACGGCACTGATATCGAGGGTGTTGCGTGTCGCGGTTTCAAAGGTACGGATACCGCGTTCGCAGAGCACAACATTCGGATTACCTTCCGCTATAATATATTCCGCAGCATTCAGCCATTCTTCAATGGTAGCCGACAGTCCTCTTTTTAACAATACCGGAAGGCCTGTTTTTCCTGCTTCTTTTAATAGGTAGAAGTTTTGCATGTTTCTGGCACCGATTTGCAGCATATCTACGTATTTAACAGCAGCTTCGATGGCACTCAGGCTGGTTACTTCGCAGATGACAGGCAGACCGGTTTCGTCCCGGGCCTCCTTCATGTATTTTAAACCTTCCTCTTCCAGGCCCTGGAAGGAATAGGGGGAAGTTCTCGGCTTATAGGCACCGCCGCGAAGAATCTGGGCGCCGGCCTTCTTAATCGCGTGGGCAGTGGCAAGAAGCTGTTCCCTGCTTTCCACAGCACAGGGGCCGGAAAAGATAACAAAACTGCCGCCGCCGATTGTAACATTCCCCAGCTTTATAACGGTAGGCTCCGGGTGAAATTTCTTATTGGATAATTTATAGCTTTCCGTTACGGGAACGATTTTTTCAACATCCTCAAAGATCTCCAGGTTCTGATCCTGCAGCTTCGTTTTATCTCCGACAACGCCGATAATAGTAACTTCCTTACCGGCAGAGATATGGGCATCCAATCCATTGGATTCAATTATATTTTTAATTCGAAGAATAGAATCTTGTTTTGCATTTGGTTTCATTACAATGATCATAACTGCTGTCTCCCTTATGATATGGTAGGTTAAAGTGATTTTTGCAAGCAAATTTGTAAAAATGTACTGCATCGTATTGCAGATGTTACTGTTCACACCCAACATGTATACCATGCTATGATTTCGACAAATGATATCCGATCAGGAGTATTTGCATTCGTCGGTACTTTGGCTCCGTATTTTGGAGCCTTATGTACCGCTACGTAATGCAATTAAGCGAAAGCGTCTCCGATTCGGATACATTTGTCGAAATCATATCATGAACGAAAAGAGCGTTCATGATCTTTTGCTCCACTCGGAAATTGCAAGCAAGCTTGCATTTCCGAGTGGAGCTTTTATTATGATAGACTTTTGCCCGGGTGTGAACAGTAACTAAGAAAACGACTTTTTGTTTATTTATTATAAAACTGTTGTAATAATTGCCTTATTCTTGTAAAATATACTTAGAGGCATTTATAATAGTGATTTCTAATATTTAATACCTTACAAAATATTAGTTCACTAGCTCCTGCAGCTACTACTATAAAACGTATTGGAGGAATCAGTATGAATGTTTACACTTCGGAAAAGATAAGGAATGTTATTTTGTTAGGCCACGGAAGCTGTGGCAAGACTACTTTAGTCGAAGCCATGGCATACACAACAGGGATACTCAAACGTCAGGGAAGAATTGAAGAAGGAAACACCATCAGTGATTATGACAAGGAAGAGCAGAAGAGATTGTTCTCCATCAGTACATCGGTAGTACCAATTTTTTATGAGGACATTAAGATCAACTTTTTGGACACCCCCGGTTATTTTGACTTCGTCGGGGAGACAGAGGAAGCACTTGCGGCTGCTGATGCGGCGGTTATCGTAGTTTCAGCAAAGGCAGGAGTGGAAGTGGGCACAATGAAAGCATGGGATTATTGTGAGAAGTATCATTTACCAAGAATTTTCTTCATTACAGATATGGATGATGATAATGCAAGCTTTCGTAAGGTGGTAGAAAAATTAACGGAGATCTATGGGAAGAAGATAGCGCCATTTCATATTCCAATCAGGGAAAATGAAAAATTCGTTGGCTTTGTCAATGTTGTAAAAATGGGTGGCAGGAGATTTACCACTGCAAGCGAATATGTAGAATGTGAGATTCCAGAGTATAGTAAAGCAAATCTTTCTGAGGTGCGTGAAATATTATTGGAAGCTGTTGCAGAAACCAGTGAAGAGTTAATGGAAAAATATTTCTCAGGTGAAGAATTTACACAGCAGGAAATTTCGCAGGCTCTCAGAAATAATGTGATAGATGGTACCTTGGTTCCTGTAATGATGGGTTCCGGCCTGAATGCGCAGGGTACTACCATGTTATTGCAGGCAATCGAAAAATATTTTCCGAGTCCGGAGGAGACAAGTATTAAGGGAAAGAAGGTTAAGACAGGCGAGGAGATTGTTGTTGATTATGAGGACGGGAAACCGTTTTCTGCCAGAGTATTTAAAACAATCGCCGATCCGTTTATCGGTAAGTTCTCTTTATTTAAGATATGCTCCGGTGTGATTAAATCAGATTCCGTCATTTATAATGCAAACAAGGATACCGAGGAAAAAATATCCAGATTGTATGTTTTAAGAGGGAAGGATCAGATTGAGGTTAGTGAACTCCATGCGGGAGATATCGGCGCTCTCGGTAAGTTAAGTAACACCTCCACCGGAGATACCCTGTCTACCAAGGCCGATCCGATCATCTATGATCCGATCGAAATATCGACTCCTTATACTTATATACGGTTTAAGACAAAGAATAAGGGGGATGATGATAAAGTCTCTCAGGCTTTGGCGAAGCTTATGGATGAGGATCTGACCCTGAAACTGGTGAATGATAAGGAAAACCGACAGACGTTGCTGTACGGTATCGGAAATCAGCAGCTGGAGGTTGTTATAAGTAAGTTATCCAACAAATATAAGGTAGAGATTGTAGCAATGAAGCCGAGAATCCCCTACCGTGAAACGATACGGAAAAAAGTACGGGTACAGGGAAGGCATAAGAAGCAATCCGGCGGTCACGGTCAATATGGTGATGTTCATATTGAATTTGAGTCCTCCGGTGATTTGGAAAAGTCGTATGTATTTGAGGAAAAGATTTTCGGCGGCGCGGTTCCTAAAAACTTCTTCCCTGCGGTTGAGAAGGGGATTGCAGAAAGTGTAATAAAAGGACCGGTTGCCGGTTATCCGGTTGTTGGCTTAAAGGCGACCTTAGTCGATGGTTCCTATCACCCGGTAGATTCTTCGGAGATGGCGTTCAAGCTGGCTACGATTCAGGCGTTTAAGCAGGGCTTTATGCAAGCCTCTCCGGTATTGTTAGAGCCGATCGTCTCCCTGAAAGTAAGGATACCGGATAAATTTACCGGGGATATTATGGGGGATCTAAACAAGCGCCGTGGCAGAGTGCTGGGGATGAATCCGGTTATCGGAGGCAAGCAGGAGATCGTTGCGGATATTCCACTCGCCGAGTTGTATGGGTATTCTACGGATCTTCGCTCGATGACCGGCGGAATTGGTGATTTCTCCTATGAATTTTCCCGCTATGAGCAGGCGCCTTCCGATGTTCAGCAAAAAGTGATCGAGGAAAATGTAAAGGAAGAAGCAGCGGAAGCGTAATTTTAGAATGAAAATGAGCATATAGAATTCTGAAACTACATCGACTATGTATTCTTCGTATGGCATTGGCATAGCTGTCCTACGAAGTCATAGTCGATGTTTTTTGGGGCAAATTATAATAAAAATAAGCTGTATTAAACTTTTTTATTAAAATAATTAATTGGTAAGCTACTTGAAATTCAAAGTTTCTTCTTATATTATTGATAAGGATGCCATAAGTCATATCAAAACAATTAACATGAATATATATAAGCTCCTATTTAGGTCAAAATCTTAAAATGAATTATGACACTCCTATCATTATTAACAAGTAAAATTATACGTAACGAAAAGGAGAATATTTTATGGAAAAGTTTTTTAAACTCAAGGAAAATGGCACGAACGTTTCGACAGAAATCATTGCCGGTATTACGACCTTCTTTGCAATGGCTTATATTATCTTCGTAAACCCGGAGATGCTGGAAAAGACCGGAATGCCCGGCGGTGCAGTATTTCTGGCAACGATCATTGCATCGGTTATCGGCACCTTGGTAATGGGACTGTTTGCCAATGTACCGTATGCGCAGGCACCTGGAATGGGACTAAACGCTTTCTTTACCTTTACGGTATGCAACGGCTTGGGATATACCTGGGAGCAGGCGTTAGCAATGGTATTTATCTGCGGTATTATAAATATCATTATTACGGCTACAAAAATCCGTAAATCTATTATAAAAGCAATCCCGGAAAGTTTACAGAATGCAATCGGCGGCGGTATCGGTATTTTTATTGCTTATCTGGGATTGGTCAATGTTAAATTAATCAATTTTGATGCCGGAGTTCCGAGCCTTTCCTATTTTAACAATCCGGAGGTACTTCTGGCAATTATCGGTATCATCATTACTTTAGTCCTTTTGGTGTTAAAAGTAAAAGGTGCAATTATTATCGGCATTGTTGCAACGACGTTGATCGGAATTCCTATGCATGTTACAAATTTGGACTTTAAAGCAACAACGGGTCTGGGAGAATCCTTTCGGCAGCTTGGCACAACCTTCGGGGCAGCCTTTGGTGCAAACGGAATCCAATCCTTATTTAATGATATTACAAAGCTTCCAACCGTTCTTATGACTATTTTTGCATTTAGCTTATCCGATACCTTTGATACGATCGGTACCTTCATCGGAACCGGCAGAAGAACAGGTATCTTTGATGAGGAGGATGAAAAAGCATTAGAGCAGGGCGGCGGATTTAAGTCGAAGATGGATAAAGCATTGTTTGCAGATTCGATTGCGACAAGTATCGGTGCTGTTTTGGGTACCTCGAATACGACCACCTATGTTGAAAGTGCAGCCGGTATCGGTGCCGGCGGATGTACCGGCCTTACCTCTGTGGTTACGGCAATCTTATTCCTGCTTAGTATGTTCCTTGCCCCGGTCGTTGGGATCGTACCCAGTCAGGCTACGGCTCCTGCATTAATTGCTGTGGGTATTATGATGCTGTCCTCTTTCAAGGAGATTGACTGGAGTGATTTTGATGTAGCACTTCCTGCATTCTTTGGCGGAGCATTCATGGCACTCAGCTACAGCATTTCCTATGGAATCGCTGCCGGCTTTATCTTCTATGTTATCGTTAAGATATGCAAGGGACAAACCAAGGAAATCAATGCGGTTTTATGGGTTTCCACGATTTTATTTATTCTGAACTTTATTGTTCAGGCACTGCTGTAGTTGTTACTGTTCACACCCACTATGTATACCATGATATAATAAAAACGGACGAGTGGAGTGACAAGATCATGAACATGTTTTTTGTTCATGATATGATTTCGACAAATGATATCGGATAAGGAGTATTTGCATTCGCTGGTACTTTGGCTCTGTATTTTTTCGGATACATTTGACGAAATCAAAAGCCGTAGGATTTTGAAGTCCTGCGGCTTTTCTTAATAATTTTTCTTCTTGTACGGCTCGGAATGCTCATGTACCACAATCTTCTCAATAAACTCCCACACAATTTCGGAGGTTACTCATTAATTCGTTTCCCTGGTATCTTCCTCTTCTTCCGCCTTGTCTCCGATGGACAGCAGAAGATTTAATAGGATACCTACAATTGCAGCGGTAGCTAATGCAGGAATTTCAATTCCGAACATTGGGATCATTCCGTTTCCGGTAAATCCGTAAGTTCCGCCGAGTCCGATTACGAGGATAATCGCAATAACGGCCAGGTTTTTCGATTTGAACATATTTACTTTACGATCCATCATGATTGCAATACCCTGCGCTGCAATAACACCGTAAAGGTATACGGAGAGACCGCCGATTACTGCGGTGGGGATCGAGTAGATCGCATTGATCAATGGGGTAAAGCAGGCAATGATCATGGTGATAATGGCTGCCGAAATGAGCACCGGTACGGAGAACACCTTGGAAATAGCCATGGTACTGATATTCTCTCCATAGTTTGTACCTGCCGGGCCGCCGATGAAACCAGAGATGATATCCCCAATACCGTCACCGATTAAGTTTAAGCCAAGCTTGTCCGCAATTTTATATTCTTTTTTAGATCCTTTTTCCTTAGCCAAGGCATTAATATAGATATCAAGCTGATAGATATGTGCGGTTGATTCCGGAATGGTTGCAATTGCGATTGGCATAATTGCAGCCACGGAAGCCCAGGAGGGTTTCGGGATCGTGAATTCCGGTATGGATAATAATCCATTTGCTTTTATGGTGTCAAAGACTAAAAAGGGTATTCCGGTAATGTGTCCGATGATAGCGGCAGCCAGGTAACCCGTAAAAAGGCCAAAAAGAATAGGCAACTGCGATAGCCTGCCCTTCAAATAAACGGAATATATAATTGTTGAAAATAAAGTTATCATGGAAATGATCCATGCCATATTATGTGCTAATTGCATTTGTCCATCTGCTATGTTTGCCGGAATGGCTGCTGCATTTTCAATAGCATTTTTTGCAAGGGATAAACCAATAATAATAGCAATACTTCCTGTAACCGTTGGTGGAAGAATTTTGTCAATGGTTTTTTTACCGGCACGTTTAATTAGGAGACCGGCGATAATCGATATAAAACCTGACATTACAATACCAAATTGAGCAATTGAAATTTTTTCGTTTAGAGTTAAACCGGAAAATTGTTCTGCTCCCATGATAGAAGCAATCGCTGCGATATAAGAAAAACTGGAACCATAATAGAGGGGAATCTTTCTCCCTGTGATAAGAATAAAACAAAGAGTGGAAAGTCCACTGGCGAAAATTGTTGTTGAAACATGAAAGCCAGTGATTAATGCAACTAATACGGTTGCTGGAAACATTACTACGATCTGCTGTAATGCAAAAAAGATAAGCTCCACTATGGGTGGGCGTTCATCGGGCAGATAGCCGACGGGTTGCTTTCTTGAAGACATAAATTTCTACCTCCTGAGATTTTTTATATTTAAACACATTTCGACTCATTTGTAAAGAGGTAAATTGAAATAATTTTTTAAAAAGTTAAAATTGCATAGGAAATTTAGACAATGGAACCGGGTGGAAATGCTTTGATAAGCAGCGTGGGCGAAAAAACGGTACTTTCTTGTTGGTAATCCGCTTTGCGTTACCGTTTATTTCTGGTATACTCTCTATAAGAATATAGGTATTATCAAAATAGATACCAGAAGAATCAAATAAAAATGATGAATTTTATACCGCCATTGGCGGGGAATGCGAGGAAAAAATGAAGCAAGTTAGAAAACTCCGGGCAGGTCTGGTGCAATTAACAGGTACCGTTCGCCGATATCCATTGACAATCCTGTTACTCGTCCTGCTTGCCATTGTGAATGCAATGGAAATTCAGAGCGGCTTTACGCTATATTCCAAAATGGTATATACATTAAGCTTTGGAATATTTCTAAGTCTTGCAGCACAAGCCGTATACGAAAGATTTTTTGACAGTAAAGCCGTCCGTATTTTCCTTCTGTCAGGAACCGCCGGATTAATGGCAGTGTATTATCTCATCCTTTCCGGAGAAGAAAAAGTAAATAGGATTGCTTCTATAAGAACCATTGCGGTCTTATTTATCTTATTCATTGCCTTTCTATGGATTCCTGCGATAAAGAGCAGCGTTACCTTGAATGAAAGCTTTCTGGCTATTTTTAAAGCATTTTTTCAGGCAGCTTTTTATTCCGGTGTATTATTTCTTGGAGTAAGCCTGATTATAATGGCAATTAATACGCTTCTCCTGCCGGTGGAAGGAAATGTCCTATCCCATGCGGCAAATATTATTTTCAGTATTTTAGCCTCCGTATACCTGTTATCCTTGCTCCCGATTTTTGCCGACGGTATTGCCGGCGGTAAAGAAGAAAACGGCGAACCGTCTAAAATGCATACGGCAGTCCCGGTATCAAGATTTCTGGAGACATTAATCTCCTATGTGATCATTCCGGTTACGGCTGTTTTTACACTGGTTCTTCTTCTCTATATCGTAAGGAATATTACCGGAAGTTTCTGGACGGATAACCTGATGGAGCCCTTACTTATGAGCTATTCGATCACGGTAATCCTTGTGTATTTGCTTGCCTCCAATATTGAGAATGCATTTGCGAAAAGTTTTCGAAAAATATTTCCGAAGGTGCTGGTTCCGATTGTCCTGTTTCAAACCATAGCGTCGATATTAAAAATCGGAGAAACGGGCATGACCCATGGCAGATATTATGCGATTCTGTTTGGCGTATTTGCAACTATTGCAGGAAGCATATTCTGCATCGTACCGGTCCGTAAAAACGGTTTAATTGCGCCGATTCTTATGTTTCTCGCTCTGATATCGATTGTACCGCCGATGGATGCCTTCTCTGTCAGCAAACATAATCAGACAAAAAGATTGGAGAACGCCCTTTTAAGAAGCAACATGCTGCAGGAGGGGAAGATCACACCGAATCCGTCTGCTGCAAAAAAAGCCCGGCAGGTCATTATAACCTCCCTTCAATATCTGGATTCCATGGGGTATTCCAAGGATATTGACTGGCTGAAAGCCTATGCGGATACGGGGGATTTCGAAAAAACTTTTGGATTTTCTCAATTTGATTCCGCAAATCAGAATTCGGGAATCTACTTACACCGTGAGCCGGGTCCCATTCCGATTACCGGTTATGATAGTATGCTGCATACGAATCTATATTTTCAGGGAGCGGGCGGAGAGATCGGAAGCTTTGAGAAAGACGGAAAGGCATATCGTATCCTGGATCAAATGCTTTCTGATGGCAGACATCATATTGTCCTTTTTGGAGAAGAGAACCGGGAACTCCTTTCTTTTGATACGGAAGCAATCCTAAGCCGTGCAATGAGCAGCGGGGAAGGAAAGGAAATCATGCGTCTTCCGGATGCAAGCTTTACCCAGGAAAATGATTTGGCGAGAATAACCTTCGTAACAGAGAACATCTATATTGGAAATTATACCGGAAGCACTGGGAAGGAGAAGCAGGCGGATATAGAGGCGTATATACTGATAGAAATAAAATAAAAGAGAAATAATTTAATTTGACTTTCTGCATTGACAGATGTATATTCCTGTTGTAATATAGTAGCTAAAACAAGATGAATTAATCCAATTCACTAGTGATGAACTAAATATTTAAGGCCTCACTTTACAAGTGGGGTAGAGGTTGCGGTGTTTAACAGTCTGTAGAAGAGCCGGAGAAGCTAGGAAGCTGCAGAGAAGGAAATACCGCCGAAGTGTATAATATACTCGGTATTATATGCTGGGACTACAGTTAAGAGCTGTAGGACTGTCTCAATAAGCATCCCGGCTTATTGAGTTGTGCTATCTCATTGGAGTAAAGAGGGCTTAGGGTACGTTAGCAACCTGAGGATTCCTCAGGTTTTTTGTCGTATTGGAGCGAGTCCGATCCGATAAAAAATGTTTCACAGAGTTTGTGTCAGTGCGGCGCCCACAAACTTCATAATGTACAAAAAGCCGCGCAGAAATGAGGAGAATTATGAGAAGAAAATTTGTAGCTTTGGCAGGTTTAATGTTATCGTTTGTTCTGGTTTTTACGGCCTGCGGAACAAAGGAAGAGAACCCCGGAGGTGATACATACCCGGAGAAACAAGGGACAACGGAGGGGAATGGAGCTTCCTCCGGAGACAATACATTTAAAGTCGGTATGGAGGCAGGCTATGCGCCATTTAACTGGACACAGATTACGAATGACAATGGTGCTGTTCCGATAGATGAAAGTGCGGAATTTGCCGGTGGTTATGATGTGGAAATCGCCAAGAGAATAGCGGAAGGCTTAGGAAAAGAACTCGTAATTGTAAAGACAGAATGGGATGGCCTGGTACCGGCATTGCTGTCCGGGAAGATCGATGCCATTATTGCCGGTATGTCCCCAACAGAGAAGCGTAAGGAAACCATCGATTTTACCGACATCTACTACAAATCGGATTTGGTAATGGTTGTTAAAAAAGGCGGACCCTATGAGAATGCTACTTCGATTCAGGATTTTTCCGGAGCAAAGATTACCGCGCAGCTAAATACATTTCATTATTCTGTCATTGACCAGATTGACGGAGTAATTAAGGAAACCGCATTAGATAATTTCCCCACCATGCGTGTTGCTTTGGAATCGGGAGCGATTGACGGTTATGTTTCGGAACGTCCGGAAGGAGTCAGTGCATCTTCTGCAAATGAAAACTTTGCAATGGTAGAGTTTACCGATGGTTTTGAAACCTCGGAGGAGGATACTGCGATTGCGGTTGGTGTTCAGAAGGAAAGTGAGCTTACGGATAAAATTAATGAAATTCTGGCAGGAATTTCGGAAGAAGAGCGCCAGGAAATCATGGATACGGCGATAGCAAATCAGCCATCGGCGGTGGCGAAATAATCAATTGAAAATGTTGATTTATGAGGCTGTTCCAAAGCCAAAATACATCATTTGGACAGCCTCATAATTATGATAGAAAGGTTTGGTGCTAATTATGTCTTGGAAGTGGTTAACGAGAATCATTACCACCTATTGGCCGATGTTTCTGCGGGGAGCCGGTATGACGCTCTATATCTCGATCATCGGTACCATCATCGGTTCGATCATCGGTTTGCTTATCGGAACCATCCGTACGATACCGAAGCCGAATCATGGATTTGGCAGAGTAATTCTGAAAATTGTTAATGTGATTTTAACAATCTATGTGGAGTTCTTCCGCGGAACGCCTATGATCGTTCAGGCAACGGTTATTTATTATGGTGCTCTGCTGTTTATGGGAATCGATATGAACCGGAATTTCGCTGCTATTTTTATTGTATCCATCAACACCGGCGCATACATTGCAGAAATCGTCCGCGGCGGGATTATTTCCATTGACCAGGGACAGTTTGAGGCAGCACATGCCATCGGTATGAACCATATTAAGACGATGTGGAATGTAATATTGCCTCAGGTGATTCGGAATATACTGCCTGCCATTGGCAATGAATTCGTAATTAATATCAAGGATACTTCGGTATTAAATGTTATTGCGGTGACAGAGCTGTTCTTCCAGTCAAAATCCATCGCAGGCAATAACTTCCGGTATTTTGAAACCTATTTTGTTACCAGTATCATTTATTTAATTATGACACTTACGGTGACTCGTATCTTACGCCTTTTGGAAAGAAAACTGGATGGACCGGATAATTTTAATGTCATTCCAGGGAACCAAATGCAGGTTCAAAAACCGGAAAGTGCCCTAAGACGTAAGCAGCATGCCGGTTGATATTAACTAGAAAGTGATTGCACATTTGCCGGGCAGAGAAGGTTCATGTGAATAGTCAAGATTTTTCATACGTTAATATATGCCTGCGGCTAAAGTTTGCAGGCTTTGAAGAAAGGCAATGGTTATTAAAATGGAAAAAGTAATTGATATTCAGCATTTAAAGAAATCCTTTGGGACAAATGAAATACTTAAGGATATTGATTTTTCTGTAAATAAAGGGGAAGTTGTCTGCATTATAGGTTCCTCCGGATCCGGAAAATCCACACTGCTGCGCTGCATTAATCTTCTGGAGAAGCCAAGCGGCGGTAAAATCATCTATCGCGGTCAGAATATTTTAGAGGGCAGACATGATATCTATGCTTATCGGACCAAGCTCGGAATGGTATTTCAGCAGTTTAATCTGTTTAATAATCATGATGTATTAAGCAACTGCGTGGTTGGTCAGATAAAGGTATTAAAACGCTCCAGAAAGGAAGCAGAAGAGGTTGCTATGAAGTATCTGGATGTGGTTGGAATGAGCCAGTATATTCAGGCAAAACCGAAGCAGCTGTCCGGAGGACAAAAGCAGAGAGTGGCGATTGCAAGGGCTCTTTCTATGGAACCGGATGTAATGCTTTTTGACGAGCCGACTTCTGCGCTGGATCCGGAGATGGTCGGGGAAGTGCTTACCGTCATGAAGAAACTGGCGGAAAGCGGCCTTACCATGCTGGTGGTGACCCATGAGATGCAGTTTGCCAGGGAGGTAGCGGACCGGGTTGTCTTTATGGACCAGGGGGTTATCGCAGAGGAAGGGACACCGGAAGAAATCTTTAACAATCCGAAGCAGGAAAGAACGAAGGAATTTTTAAAGCGGGTAACCAGATAGTTAGTCCGAGGCTGTTTTCGTGAATTGTGCAACGATATCATCCGGATAGCGGAGGCGATGCGGATAAATTCATGAAACCTAAAAAAGTATATCGGGAACAACATCAAAACAACATCAAAACAATGTAGTTATGTATCCTTACTGCATATATTGAAATGAAGACTTATTAAGAGGATATTTATGATAATACATGTAGTACAGCCGGGCGAGACAGTCAGTTCCATTGCGAATTTCTATGGAATATCAGAGGAATGGTTAATTCGGGAGAACGGAATCGACACCCCGGGGCAGCTGGCCGTGGGCGATACCTATGTAATACTTTTCCCGGAAGCTGTCTATACGGTTATGGAAGGGGACACCCTGAAAGGCATTGCGGATGCTTTTGATGTGACGGTAATGGATTTGCTTAGAAACAACACGTATCTATCCGGCCAGGAAGATTTGAATCCCGGTGATACGATTATTATTCGTTATATGAATGAAAAAACCGGTCCAATAGCAGTGAATGGCTTCGCCTACCCATTTATTAACTTAAATATACTCCGGAAAACATTGCCTTTTCTGACGTATTTAACGATTTATAGATATACCATTACGCAGGAAGGAGAATTAACGGATATTAATGATACTGCCATTATTCAAATAGCGAAGGAATATGGGGTGGTACCCATCATGCTGTTAGATTTTGAAGACATGGTAAGTAGCGATGAAAATAATTTTGGCCATCGTCTTCTTACCGATGAAGAGATACAGAATCAATTTATTGAAAAGATTCTTCGGAGGATAGAATCAAAAGGATATATGGGATTGAGCTTTAATTCCCGCTATATTTATCCGGAATACAGGCAATTGTATATGAATTTTATTAATAAACTTGCGCTTCGGTTAAAGAAAAAAGGATTGCTTGTCTTTTTTATATTAGATACGAATGCATTTGAATTAATATCCGGGATCATGTATTCTACGCAGAAATCCTTTAACATAAGTACAATTGTTGATAGCAGCATCCTTTTGACTTATGAAATGGGGATGGCGGTCAGATTTCCGGTAGGTGCAATTGATATCCATATGGTGAAGGAACAGGTACGAAATGTGCTAAATCTGATACCGCCGGAAAAAATGCAGTTAGGCATATCAACCGTAAGCTATCTGTGGGAGCTTCCTTACAAGGAGTGTATCACGAGAGGAAATGCGATTTCTAATACGGCAGCGGTACAATTAGCAAGAAGCTTTGCCATTCCAATTCAGTTTGATATAATGACAGAAACAGCTTTTTTTAGCTATGCGGAATTTGGCAGGGAGTTTTTTATACGGTTTAAGGACGCAAGGGGTATGGATGCCTATATGCGATTGGCAGATCAATGCGGACTAAGTACTATTACGATATGGAATATCATGGATTTTTTCCATTGCTTATGGTTGATTCTGAATTCCCGGTATGAGATCGAAAAAATGATTTAAAAAAACGAAGGCAAGCCGGATGATAATTCCGGATGATTTGCGGGACAAGTTATTAGAAGTGCTCGCAGGTGTGCAAAAGGACAGCGTGAAATGATCGGACAGTCCTGAAAATAAAATTAGACAGAAACCCGGCAGGAAACATAACAAAATTAACAAGTTTCTTACCGGGAATTTTTGCTATTTTAAAATATTGTTGACTTTATACAAATATCACCAAAAAAGATCATATAATATTATATTCAATCAAATGTTTACAAATTCTGTATTACATTGTATGATATATCTATCTCTTAACAATGGTTCATGTCGAACGTAGATGAGCAGGAAGCTTATGAAAAACTTGAAGATCCTATCTCTTAACAATGGTTTGCGTCGAACCTGAAATCTAGCATTCTATTTATAGTCTATAGCGGTTTTATAACCGCCCGTTAATTTATTTCCACAAAAAGATCAAGTTTATAGTTACTGTTCACACTTGGGCAAAGTCTATCCTATGATTTCGTCAAATGTATTCAATTCGGAGACGCTTTCGCTTCAAATACTCCTTATCGGATATCAGTTGTCGAAATCATATCATGAACAAAAAACATGTTCATGATCTTGTCACTCCACTCGTCCGTTTTTATTATATCATGAACAAAAAGAACGTTCATGATCTTTAGCTCCACTCGGAAATTGCAAACAAGCTTGCATTTCCTCATTACGCTTTTTATTATATCATGAACAAAAAACATGTTCATGATCTTTAGCTCCGATCGCATATTGCAAGCAAGCTTACATATGCTCACTACGCTTTTATTATACATGGTATACATGATGGGTGTGAACAGTAACAGTTTATAAGGGGGTACAATAGGTGAAAATAGCATTCTGGGGTAATACCAGGCAT
>ENA-UOOI01002207-UOOI01002207.1-fermentation-metagenome-genome-assembly--contig:-NODE-2207-length-17597-cov-15.436495_pt1 | contig 17597 bp, 17 predicted proteins | sample MGYA00245779_ERZ724027 | MGnify/ENA primary metagenome ERZ724027 (study PRJEB28704, sample SAMN03018318) | fermentation metagenome | biome: anthropogenic terrestrial biome; feature: soil...
GCCGGCGGCCGGCTCTTCTTCCGCCCAGCCCCTGCTGCGCTCCACCGCCCTGTGCCAGCCGCGCAGAAGCTTTTCGCGCTCGGACTGCTCCATCTCCGGCTCGAAGAGGACGTCGCAGTTCCAGAGCGTTTCCAGCTCGCTCTGATCCTTCCACACACCGGCCGCGAGGCCGGCGAGATAGGCCGCGCCGAGCGCCGCGGTCTCCCGGATCATCGGGCGGCGGACCCGCACGCCCAGGATGTCCGCCTGGAACTGCATCAGGAAATGGTCGCGTGACGCGCCGCCGTCCGCGTTCAGTTCTTTCAGCTGCACGCCGGTATCCTGCTCCATGGCATGCACGAGGTCCCACCCCTGGTAGGCGATGGATTCCTGCGCCGCGCGGATGAGCTGCTCCCGGCCCGTTCCCCGCGTGAGGCCGACGATGCACCCGCGCGCGCCCTCGTCCCAATACGGGGCGCCCAAGCCCGAAAAAGCCGGCACGAAGTAGACGCCCCCGGTATCCTTGACCTTCCGCGCGTAATATTCAGCGTCGCGGCTTTCGCTGATAAAGCGCATTTTGTCCCGCATCCACCGGATCGCCGCTCCGCCGGAGAACACGCTCCCCTCCAGCGCGTACTGAACCCGGCCGTTCAGACCAACCGCGATGGTGGTCAGCAGGCCGTGCCCGCTCACGCACGGGGTCTCGCCGGTGTTCATCAGCAGAAAGCATCCGGTGCCGTAGGTGTTCTTCGCCCCGCCCTGCCGGAAGCACCGCTGGCCGAACAGCGCCGCCTGCTGGTCGCCCGCGATCCCCGCGATCGGGACGCGCCGGCCCCCGATCTCGGCATAACCGTAAAGCTCGCTGGAGCCGCGCACCTCGGGGAGCATCGCCGCGGGGATATCCAGCGCGCCGAGCAGCTCCGGGTCCCACCGCAGGGTCCGGATGTTGTAGAGCATGGTGCGGGAGGCGTTGGTGCAGTCGGTCACATGGACTTTGCCTCCCGTGAGCCTCCAGACCAGCCAGGAATCGACGGTGCCGAACAGGACCTCCCCTTTTTCCGCCCTCTGCCGCGCGCCCTCGACGCGGTCGAGGATCCACCGGATCTTCGTGCCGGAAAAATAGGCGTCCGGCCGCAAACCCGTCGCCTTCCGGATATACTCGGAAAGCCCCCGCCTTCTCAGCTCTTCCGCGATCCCCGCCGTGCGCCGGCACTGCCAGCCGACGGCGTTGTAGATCGGCCGGCCGGTTTCCCGGTCCCACAGGACGGTGGTTTCCCTCTGGTTCGCGATGCCGATCGCCGCGATCTCCGAAACGGGGACGCCGCTTTCGGCCACGACCTCCGTCATCGCCGAAATCTGCGACGAATAAAGCTCCATGGGGTCGTACTCCACCCATCCCTCCCTCGGGTAAAGCGGAGTGAGGTCCTTCTGGGCGACAGCCATGATATTCTGCTCGCCGTCAAACAGGATGGCGCGGGAACTGGTGGTTCCCTGATCGAGCGCCAGGATATATTTTGCCACGTTCTTTTTCCTGCCCTTTCCTGAAACGGCCGTTTCTGCCCGAAACGGCCGTTTCAAACATTCGGATCAAGAGTGCGGGCCCGGCCGAAAGCCGCGGCGGGCGTCCCCTCAAAAAAATATCAACTCTCCTCTTCCCCCGCGCCGTTTTCCCGCCGAGGTGATATAATGCGAAAGGAACCGGCGGATTCCTCGGCGCGCGCCGCGGACCGCCCTCAACAACGATTTTGCAGAAAAGGGGATTCGGAATGACAAAAAACATTGCGCACCGGGGATTCAGCGGCAAATATCCGGAAAACACCATGCTGGCGTTCGAGAAAGCGGTCGAGGCCGGCTGCGACGGGATCGAGCTGGACATCCAGCTGACCAAGGACGGGGAGATCGTGATCATCCACGACGAAAGCACCAAACGCACCGCCAACCGCCCCGGACTCGTGCGGGACCGCACGCTGGAGGAGCTCCGCCGTCTGGACGCGAGCAACGGCTATGGGGCGGAATACGGGTTCAACCCGGTCCCCACCCTGCGCGAATATTTTGAATACATCCGGGACAAGGACGTCTTCACCAACATCGAGCTGAAAAACAGCCTGTTCCGCTACCGGGGGATGGAGGAAAAAATGATCGCCCTGATCCGCGAATACGATCTGACGGAAAAAGTGCTGTTTTCGTCCTTCAACCACTTCTCGATGCTGAAGTGCAAAAGGCTTTGGCCCGAAAGCCGCTGCGCGCTGCTCACCAGCAGCTGGCTGGCGGGCGCCGGCGCCTATGCGAAGCGGCTCGGCGCGGAGTTCATCAATCCCTTTTATCCTTTCCTGACGGATCAGAACATCCGCGAGCTGCGCAGCCACGGCATCCGCGCCCAGGCCTGGACGGTGAACGACACGAGGGCCATGCGCAGGCTCGCCCGCCGCGGCGTCTTCGGGGTGATCACGAACCGCCCGGACATCTTCCGGAAAATCCGGGACGGCCTTGCGGGCTGATTCCGGCGGAGCTTTTCTGATATTGTACCCGCCCGCCTGCGCGCGCGCAACCATTTCAGGTAAAATCCGAGCGTCTAAATTGTAAATTGCCGCAATTCCGATGGGGATTTCAAAGCCAAAAGCATTTCTCCGCGGGCATTCAAATCTTTTCCTTAAAATTCCCCAATATTCCGGAAAACAGGAGTCCAGAACCGCACCGGAGCCCCCGTCCCAAAATTTTACATGAAATTTACCGATCCTACACAGGCCCGCTACGTCCGAACCCTATAATGAAAGCATTGTTTCCGACGACATTTTTCGGCAGCATGCCCGAAAGGGGGGATCCCCATGCCGGCCTGCGCGGCGCATTATCTGTTCGGGCAGGACGTGCTGGACCGCCTGGGCGCGGATCTGAAGAAAAGCGCCCTCGCTTATAAAAAGGAATACGACCTGGGGCTGCAGGGGCCGGACATCTTTTTCTTTTACAAACCCTACCGCAAAAACGAGATCTCGGCGTACGGCATCGCGCGCCACAGGGAGCCCGGCCTGCGGATGTTCGCCCCGATCCTGGCAGAAAAGCGCGAAAAAGCTGCCCTGGCCTACCTGATGGGACTGGTCTGCCATTATGCGCTCGATTCGTGCTGCCACCCTTACGTGAACGGGAACAGCCGGAGCGACGCGGACCACGGCCGCATGGAGTCCGCCTACGACCGGCAGCTCCTGCTGCGGCGGGGCCTTGCGGGACCGCGGGACCGCCTCATCCCCGCCGAAGGACCGGATTTCGGCGCGATGGCCTCGCTGTGGCCCGGCATGGACGAAAACGCCGTGCGCCGCTGCGTGCGCTCCATGCGGTTTTACATCCGGCTGCTGGACCGGAGGAAGAAGTTCCTGAGGGCCCTGGAAGCCGCGGCGGGAAAGCGCGGGGCGTTCTCTCCCCTGCTGCTGCCCGAGGCCGTCCCGCCGGAGCAGCAGGAGCACCTCCGGCATCTGGACGCGCTGTACGCCCGGGCGCTCGAAAAAGCCCCGGCGCTGATCCGCGGGGCCTGCGGCGCGATGGGCTCGGCCGCGCCGCGCCCGGCGGGGTTCGGGGCGAATTATGAAGGGAAAGGTACAGATGAACAAGCTGGAGAAAAGCTGGATCCTCTATGACGTGGGCAACTCGGCGTTCACCATGATGGTCTCCACCGTCATCCCGATCTACTTCAAGAACCTCGCGAAGACCGCGGGGATCGGGAACGCGCAGTCCACGGCGTACTGGGGATACGCCACCAGCCTCGCGACCATGATCGTCGCGATTCTGGGGCCGGTTCTCGGCTCGGTGGGCGACATGCGCGGATTCAAGAAGCCGCTGTTCGTGGGATTTCTGGCCGTCGGCGCGGCGGGATGCCTGGGGCTTTCGCTGCCGCTTGGCTGGATCGCCTTCCTCGTGATCTTCGTGATCGCAAAGTCCGGTTACTCCGGCAGCCTGATCTTTTACGACGCCATGCTGCCCGACGTCGCCGCCGAGGACCGCGTGGACGAGATCAGCGCGCAGGGCTACGCCTGGGGCTATATCGGCAGCTGCATCCCGTTCGTGGCCTCGCTGGCGCTGATCCTCACCGCCGGAAAGACGGGCCTCGGCTCGGCCAACGCGACCGCCCTCTCCTTCGTTGTCACCGCCGCGTGGTGGCTCCTGTGCACCGTGCCGCTCCTGCGCGGGTACCGGCAGGTCTACGCGCTTGAAAACGCCGGCCGTCCCGTGCGGGACAGCGTCTCCCGCCTGTGGCACACGATCACCCACATCCGCGAGAACCGGGATATCTTCACGTTCCTGCTCGCGTTTTTCCTCTATATCGACGGCGTTTATACGATCATCGACATGGCGACCTCCTACGGCAAGGACGTGGGCATCTCCGACAACGATCTGCTGATGGCGCTGCTGCTCACGCAGGTGGTGGCTTTCCCCTGCTCCATCCTGTTCGCGCGCCTGACCAAAAAGGCGAAGGCGACCAGGCTGATCTCCCTCGCGATCCTGGGCTACCTCGCCATCGCGCTGTTCGCCCTGCAGCTGGACAAAGCGTGGGAATTCTGGTTCCTCGCCGTCTGCGTCGCCGTTTTCCAGGGCGGCATCCAGGCGCTTTCGCGCTCGTATTTCTCGCGCATCATCCCGAAAGAGAACTCGAACGAGTTCTTCGGCCTGCTCGACATTTTCGGGAAGGGAGCCGCTTTCTTCGGCACGCTGCTGATGAGCATCCTGACCCAGCTGACCGGGCATTCCCGGTACGGCGTGCTGGGCATCGCGGTCCTGTTCCTGGCGGGCTTCCTCGCCTTCCGCTATCACGTGAAAACCTCGGGCGGCGCTCGGACCGACGCCGCGCAGGGATAGTGTTTCCAGAAATCAGTACCCCACGCTCCGCGTGGGGTACTGATTTGCAGGTCGTTTTGCAACAGCCCCTTTTTGTCGCCGTGGGCCGGTGCTTGGAGGGATATCATAGAAGGGGAATCTTCGCACTATACAGAAAATCCCCCCACTCCTTTTGAAAAGAAGCAGGGATCAGTTGTATGGTTCTCACAGCATTTTGGACGCTATGGCCTGACTGGTGCGTTTCTTGTTATAGTCGCATATATTGTAATTTTTCTTAAAAAACTCCGTATACAAAACATCCAGAAGATACAGCTGCGCGATTTTTGCCGAAAGGAGGCCGCCCTGGAACGGCCCTTCGTTCGCCCCTCCGTAAAGAAGCGAAACATCGGCATAAGCCGTCAGCGGGGACCCGGAAAAGCGCGTGACGCAGATCGTCTTGGCATGGTTTTCCCTCGCGTATTTCATGGTCTCGATCACATCGCGGGTCGAGCCGGAATATGAAAAAGCCACCGCAACGTCTTCTTTGCCGAGCAGGGCGGCTGCCATGGCCTGCATGTGGGAATCCAAAGGGGCCACGACATTCGTAAGGATCCGGGCGAATTTGTTTTTTGCCTCCAGCGCCATGACGCCGGACGAGCCGGATCCGAAGAAATAAATCATCCGCCCGTTCTCAAGGATCTCCACGGCGCGGCCGATCTTTTCCTTATCCAGCATATCGAAAGTCTGGTTCAGCGCGGAAATGTCGGCGCTCAGCAATTTGCGGCAGACTTGATCGGTGGAATCGCCGACGCCGATTTCATCCGAAAGCGTCATGGCCCCGGAATTGGCCCCGCCGCGGCTGCTCAGAGACTGCGCCAAGGTCATTTTGAAGTCCTGGTATCCCTTGAATCCCAGCGTTTTGCAGAAGCGAAACACGGAAGTGTCCCCAACCCCGCACTGCTTCGCCAAATCCGTAATGGAGAGATATAAAACGTCGGTCGGTTTCTGCAGCACAAACCGGGCCGCCTTTTTTTCCGCATTGGTCAGAAGCTTCCCATTCATGCAGGACTGGATTTTCGCAAAAATATCGCACGGCACAGGCACGCCACCTTTTGACTGAAATAGAACCATTTTCATTTTTTATTATATCATATCCGCTCCCCTGCAACAAAGCGGATCATCTCTTATTTTTACGGTCCGGAAGTTTACTCCGCCGGACCGATTCTTTTGCGCAGACCGATAAAGCGGCGCGCCATATCGTCAATGTGGAACGGTTTCTGATCAACCAGATACGTATCGACCGTATTGTTGAACCGCCGGTAAAGATACTCAGGGATTTCTTTTTTCCCGATCACGGCGCCGAGGATGCTTCCTTCCGACGCCGCGGTGCAGTCGCAGTCCAGCCCCATGGCGACCGTCTCCGAAAGGCATTTGACGATATCGGTTCCGCCGATCTTCAGCCCGAAGATCAGCAGGCACATATTGTTGTTGACGCCGACCAAATGCATCCCTGCGAAACGCTCTTCCACGAGACGCCGGGCATCCGTATGGTCTTTCACACGGCCGCCCGCATCCAACGCCCATTCGACGTCGCGGTGCAGCAGGCAGTTTGCGGGGATTTCCGTCAGCGCAACCGCGACCGCCTCCAGCGGATCCTTCACGGCAAACGCCGCGCTTTGCGCCGCCGCAAGGAACATTTCGCCATAGATTCCGCTGCGCCTGTGGCTGAGATAGGCATCCCGGTACGCCATTCCCGCCGCCCGTTCGGGCAGACCGGCCGCCGCGTAAGCAAAACCGTCCGAACGAATGGAGGCGCCGTCCCAATGACGGAAAGGATTGTCCGTCACGGCGATCCGGCCGATGGGGACGCCCTTCTTCAGATGATCGATCACCACGCCTTCCGCCGTACAGGCGACCGGCAGATACCGGCTCCACATCCGGGCGACGTCCTCCGTCGTGAAATCGGGCCCGTATTTTTCCAGGATCAGCAGAGCAAGCTGTGTGTAGATGATATCGTCGTCCACCGGGACGGAACGCATATAGCTCTTTTTGTACTCGTACCGGCTGGCCCCGTAAACATTTTTGACATGCGGCAGCTTGACATTCTCCCAGTAATCGGTCGGAGGAAACCGCTTTCCGGTATAATCGCACCACGCTTTCATATCCTCCACGGTATCGCCTTCCACGGGGACGCCGAGAATGCAGCCGGAAAAGCGGCCGATCAAAGCGCCCTCCGTTTTGTCGGTCAGCACATCGTCGGGAGGAAGCTCCTTCCAGAGTCTGCGCGGACCGTCTTCCCGAAGCGCCCGGATGGACGGAAGATCGTCCGGCTCTTCTTTTTTCAGCGCGGCATCCTCCGGGATCGACTGGATCCTTTGGATGGCGTCCTTTACGAACGCGCGCACCTCCTCCACGATCGCTTTTGCGGGCCCCGGCGATCCCTCCTCACACTTCAGCTTCGCATATTCGCTCAGATACAGGCCCAGGGTGCTGAAATCGGAGCTGTCCGGATATTCCATAACGGCACTTCCTTCCACGTTTATTTTTGATTCTGAAAAAGGTTTTCGGCAAGGCGGGCGGCCCCCAGCAGGCCAGCGGAGTTTCCCAGCTCGGCGCGGCATATCCGCACGCCGCGGAAGCTCTCCATCAGGAAATCCGGCAGATGCCCGCGGATATACCGGACGACGGAGACCTCCTTCATGATCCCGCCCCCCAGGATCACGCAGGGCGGATTGAAAACATGGATCAGGGAAACCAATCCCCATATAACTTCGTGCATCCATTCCTCAAGCGCCGTCCGGACATTTCCATTTTCCCGGGCGGCTGCAAAAATCTGCCGGCCGTTCAGATGAAGCCCCGATCTTTCCAAGACTAAGCGGGAGAGCGCCGAAGTCGAGGCGTAGGCCTCATAGCAGCCTCTGTTGCCGCAGGTGCAGCGCCTGCCCCCCGCATGAGTCAGAATGTGCCCCATTTCCGCGGCGCTGCAAGAAGCCCCCCGGTAAAGCCTGTGATCCATCACGATCGCCCCGCCGATCCCGGTGCCGAACGTCAGGCACAGAAAATCCCGGAAATCCCTGCCGGCCCCGAACTCCGCTTCTCCCACCGCGGCGGCGTTCACGTCGTTTTCCACAAGGACAGGGCGGTGCAAGCTTTCCTCCAGAATCTTTTTGACCGGCATGCCGGTATAGCCGGGGATGTTGTCCGTCGCAAAAATAATGGAACCGCGCACCGGATCCACCTGCCCCGCCGTGCTGACCGCAACGGCCTCGGCCTCCGGCATGGAGGAGAGAATCTGCTCCACCTGCCGGAGGACCGCTTCTCCGCCCTCCGCCGCACGGGCGGGGGTCTCGCGGACCTCTTCGGGGCGGAACGGCCGGCCGCCGTCCCACAAACAGGATTTGACGGCGGTGCCCCCGATATCGACTGCAGCGATTTTCAATCAAGGCCCCCCTCTCTTGGTGAATTACAGATGAAGCTCCCGAATGGACTTTGTAAAGCGACGGGTGATCTCCCGCGGCCGCGTGATGGCGGTTCCGATCACGGCCGCCCAGACGCCCGTCTCCATGATCCGCTGCAGCTGGTCGGGCGTCCAGATACCGCCTTCCGCAATAATCGGCGTCCGCAGGTTTTCGGCATATTCCTGGATCAGGGCAAAATTCGGGAGCTTGACGTCCCGCGTATATTCCGTATAGCCGGACAGCGTGGTTCCGATCAGGTCGAAACCCAGCTCCTGTGCCCGCACCCCCTCCTCATAGCAGGAGGTATCGGCCATGATCAGCTGGCCGGGATAATCGCGGCGGATCCGGCGCACAAATTCTTCCAGGCTGACGCCGCCCGGACGAAGCCGGCGGGTGGCGTCCAAAGCGAGGATGTCCGGGTGAACTGCCATCAGCTCGCGGACTTCTTTCATCGTGGGGGTGATGTAAACCGGACTGTCCTCATATTCGGCCTTGTAAAGGCCGATGAGGGGGAGATTCACCAATCGTCTGATGCCCGCGATATCGGCGGGAGAATTCGCCCGGATGCCTCCCGCGCCGCCTTCCTGCGCCGCAAGGGCCATCCGCTCCATGATGAACGGACTGCAAAGAGGCTCTCCGCTTAAAGCCTGGCATGAAACGATCAGTTGATGATGTATTTTGTCCAACAGTTCCTTTTTCCCAAGCATCTGCAATCTCCTGTGGTTTTTATTATTTGCCGCCCGGCGTCCGTTCCCGGTCGGCGGGAATGTTCCTTCATCCTTCCCGGCAGCGGGCAATTCCCGTCACTCCGCTTTCCGGTCCCGGGGCCGGATCATCTCCGGGTGATTCCGCGTCAGCCAATCGACATATTCCCTGTAATATCTGCCCGCCGGGGCATACCCGGTGTAGGCGGGGCTTTCCGGCCGGCTGAACAATCCCTCGAAGATAAAAACGAGGATGCGGTCCACGTAAGGCGAAACGGCGGCCAGCTGCTTTTCCAGGCGATCCATCTTCGCGGGGATCAGCGGGGTCGCCGCCAGATTCGGGATCCCTTCCCACGTAAAGGTCTCGACATCGGCCCACAGCCTGCGCTGCGGAACTTTATCATGGACCTTTCGGAGCGTCTCGAACGCCCGCCTGCTCTGCTCCGTATTCATGACGCGGCAGCCGACGCAGTCCTGGTATGCGACGAAATCCACCTCGAGATTCTCCAGCTGCTTCACGAAGGTGGCATCGGCCACGGCGGTCTTTGTGCCGTAAGGCGCCACGAGAATTTTGGCAGCCGGCGTCAGGCGCTTCGCTTCCCGCGTCGTCTCATTGACATAGCGCATGAAATAATCCGGGAAATACGGATTGATAAAAGGCTCCCAGGCCCAGTACCAGCCGTAGAAGCTGGGGTGACCGCTGTATTTCTCCGCCACTTCCCGCAAAATCTGATACCTTGTCTTCACATTTTCAGGCTCGAACATCTCCCATGTTTTGAAGTACAGCTTGTCGTTGAAATAATCGTTGGTCAGAAAGACCTTCATCCCGTAGCGGTCGCAGGCCGTCATGACGGCTTCGAGCGGATCCCGGGAAGCCGTCTCGATTTTCGGAAGGACCTTGGAATCATAAACGCTCTTGCCATGGGATGCGACGTCGCACAGAACAAGATACTCCAGGCCAAGGTCCGCCATATCCTTGATCACGGCGTCCCACTGCCCGTCCGTATAGCGCAGGCACGCATCGTTCCAGTAATAATGCCGCCTGTCATACCAGTAGATCGAAAACCAGCTGCCCGTGATGGGCTTGATCCCGCTTTTTTCGGCCATTTTTATTTCTCCTTTTCCCACGGCGCTCAACCTTTCATGCCGGTGACCGTGATTCCTTCGATAAAATAAGACTGCGCGAAGAAGAACAGAATGACGATCGGGACGGTGAAAATGGCCGATGCGGCCATCAGCGGCCCCCACTCCACGTAATGTTCCTGCATAAACGCCTGCAGGCCGAGGGAGAGCGTATATTGCTCCTGCTTGTTCAAATAGAGCAGCGGCCCCAGAAAATCGGACCAGCTGGCCAAGAAGGTAAAAATGGCCACGCTGGCGAGCACCGGCCTGCTCAAAGGAAGCAAAATCCGGAAGAAGATCATGGTTTCCCTGGCGCCGTCGATTTTGGCGGCTTCAAAGAGCGCGTCGGGGATCGTCTTGAAAAACTGCCGCATGAGAAAAATATAATACGCTCCGCCGAAAAACGCGGGCAGGGTCAGCGGAACGATCGTACCGACCAGACCCAGCTTATTGTAAATGATATAGAGCGGGATCATGGTGACCTGCATCGGTATCATCATGGTGCTGATGATCACGGGAAAAAGGACCTTGCTTCCCTTCCATTTGATTTTAGAGACCGAATAGGCCACCATGGCGGACGAAAGCACCTGCCCGACGACACAGAGCACGCTGATGGCAACGGTGTTCCAGGTATAGCGCAGAAACGGCATTTTCGTCACTGCGAGAAAATAGTTGTTCCAATAAACCTTGTGCGGGAACAGCGTCGGCGGAAAGCTGTAAATTTCCTGCTGGGTCTTCAGAGAGGTCGAAAGCATCCACAGGAACGGAAAAACAAAAACCACGGCGCAGGCGACGGTTAAAACGTATGCGGCAATTTTCGCTGCCGTCCGCCCGATTTGCGGATTTCCTTTCCCGCCGCTCTTACTGGTCACCATAACTCACCCACTTATCCTGCGTTTTGAAAAGCACCGCCGTGACGACCAGGACAATCACAAACAGAATCCATGCCATGGCGGAAGCTTTGCCCATCTTGAAATACCCGAACGCGTTGTGGAAGAGATAAAGGGCATAGAACAGCATGGAATTTTCCGCTCCTCCGCTCGTCCCGTTCAGTCCGCCGCCGGTCGAGCCGCCTATCAGCAGATAGGCCTGGGTGAAGTACTGAAAACACCCGATGATGCCCATGACCAGCTGGAAAAAGATGACCGGCGAAATGGACGGAAGCGTGATATGGAAAAACCGCTGCACTGCATTGGCTCCGTCGATCTCCGCCGCTTCATAATAGGAGCGCGGCACGTCCTGGAGGGAAGCGAGAAATATGATCATGATATTTCCCACTCCCCACACGCCCATGATCACCAGAGAGGGTTTGGTAAAGCGCGGATCCATCAGCCAGTTCGGCTGATAGACTCCCAAAGTTTTCAGCAGGCCGTTCAGCAGGCCGTACTGCGGGTTCAGAATCCACAGCCAAAGAAGAGAAGACGCCACGATCGGCACAATGCTGGGAAGATAAAAAATCGTGCGGAAAACCGGAAGGCCCCTGATCTTCTGGTTCAGCAGAACCGCCAGCAGCAGGCCGATCAGCAGGTCGATCGGCGTCGCCAGGATCACCATATAGATCGTATTCCATAAACTTTTATAGAATTTTTCATCGGAAAGAAGCTCGGTATAGTTCGCCAGGCCGACCCATTTGGGCGCCTGGAAAATGTTGAAATCCGTCATGCTGTAATAAAACGACATGCAGATGGGATACAGCCCGAACGCCAGGAAGCCGATGATCCACGGCAGGGCGAACAACAGACCGGCTCCGGTCTGGCCGCGGGCTGACTGGGTGGAAGATTTCGATCCATTCCGTTTCATGTCAAAAGATCACTCCCCCGTTCCCTTCAGAATTTTCGGATGATTTCCGTCCCTTTGTCCAAAAGGGGAATAGACGGTCCGAAGCCCGTCTATTCCTGTCCTTTTGCGTCGTCAGCCGAGGATTTCGCCGCCCTTTTGATAAATGTTCTTCAGAGTGGTGTCGATATCCTGCTTCAGGTTCATGCACAGCTCCGTCTGCTCGCTGACCATCGTGTCGTATTCCCCGTTTTTCGGTCCGTTCGGCGGTGTGACGAGGTTCTTGCTTTTCGCCAGTTCCGCATAGAATTCGGAGTCGTACTGCTTCTTAAAGGTCTCCTCCTCGAGCAGCGACAGTCTGGAAGGGAATCCTCCATTTTTAAGCGTGGAGGCCAGCTGGCCGTCTTTGCCGGCATACCAGGAGACAAAGTCCCAGGCGCCCTCTTTGTTCTTCGAGTTCGACGTGATGTAAAGCATCGACGAGGAGATCAGTCCGCGGCCTTTCAGCTCCGGTTTGTCCTTGGGATACGGAATGTAAGTGACGCCGTAATCCACATCGGATTTGAACGTCTCCTTAATATTTTTCCCCATCCAGGAACCGTCGACGCGGAAGGTCTGCTTCCCCCTCAGGAAGGGATCGGTCGGGTCCAGATATTTTCCGCTGGATTGGAATTTAACCACGTTGCTCAGCCCGAATTTCTTCCGGTAGTCTATGGCAAGCTGCAGGGCATACCGGTTCCCAAAGCTGTCCGCGGGAGCGGGCTTGCCGTCGTCCGTGTACCAGCCTCCGCCGCCAGCTGCGGCAAAGTTGCCAAGATAATAGACGGCCGGGAAATCGGGGAATCCGCAGACGTCCAGAGTGCCGTCGCTGTTGACTTTCGTCGTTTTCACAGCCATCTCGTACATCTCTTCCATCGTCTTCGGAGGCTCATTGTAGCCGGCCTGCTTCAGCAGGGTCTTGTTGTAATAAAGCGCTTCCAGATTGGTGCTGATCGGCATCGCATAAAGCTTGCCGTCCATCTGGCACGATTGGATCGCCGTCGGGATAAAATCATTCAGATCGTATCCGCTGTTTTTCACATAATCGTCAAGCGGCTCCAAGATACCGGCACTCGCATATTTTCCGACGTTATTGCTGAAATCGTCCGTCACATCCGGACCGTTGCCCGCCGAAATGGACGTCATGATTTTCTGGCTGTCCGGAACCGAAAGTCCCTCGACCTCATATTTGTCGCTCTGATCGTTATAGGTTTTGATGGCCGCGTCGACTGTTTTGCCTTCGTCTCCGCCCCAAAGATACCAGAAAGTCAGCTTTTTCTTTTCAACGGGCGCCTGGCTGCTTTCAGCCGCCTTTCCTTCCCCGGAGCTTGCGCCCCCCGAACGATCTCCTGTGGAGCATCCTGCGAAAGAACCCAGGACGGTCGCGAGAGCCAAAACAAAGATCAGTGCTCTGGTGATACGTTTCATCCGAATTTGACCCCTTTCACAACTTTTTTCTGTCCAGCCTTCCCACCAATTATGCCTTACAGCAGGCGAACACCCCCTCACAGAAGTCAAAATATTTCTATTTTAGAATATATTAATGCCCTTCCAACGGCAGGAATAAGACCTTTCCGGGCCCCTCCTTTCTCTGCCTGATTTCAGAAGGGTTGCGATGGAGTTAAAAAAATATTTTTTATTATTTTGTGCTATAACATTACTGTAACTTTTGTTTATGCTTAATTTTAGTCTAATATGTGCCAGTTACAGCTATTATTATATACATATAAAAAAATTTTTCAATAGTTTTTGAAAATATTTTTTTATTTGCGGCGGCAGCGGCTTTGCGTCCGCCGCACCGAGCGGGGCGGCGGAATCGTCAGCCGATTCTTGACCCGCGCTTTACATCATCTTGATCCCCCGTTGACAGAACCGGAGTACAATAGAAATTCAGTGCCCGTACGTCGTACGGCAGGGCTTCCGGTTGTGGTCAAGCGGAACACACTCCCTCGTCGGAAAAGAATCGCAGCCTCCGCTGCGGGCAATTTCATTGTAGGTGCTCCCGCCGCCGAAAGCAATTCAAACATCCGCCGGAATCGTCCACAATATATTCCAGTTGAAAACAGGGAAAAAGATGGAACTCAATCTTTTCGATGGATTTCAATATCCTCCAAGCGGACCTCCCGCGGACGAAAGCTCCCGATCCACAGCGAAGGCCGCCGGTGCTGCCCGGCGGCCCAAAGGATCGCTGTTCTTTTTTTCAGTACGGTTCCCAGCGCCGGAGCAGGCCGCAGCGGCCGATCCCCCGCCGGCAGCACAAGCCGCAGCGGAACCGGGCGAAAGGATCGCGCCTTTGATCTGCGACACGCCCCTGACGGGCGGGGACGATGCGGCGATACCAGCCGCAGGGCCCGCATGCGCCGCCCGGAATTTCCGGGATATCCGTTTGCTTCTCCACTCCACAACCGCGCCCCTTTCCGCCGTAAGACCCGGCCATTCTCATGGTATGCAGCCGGGAAGCCGGACGACCGCCGGCGGGGCGTCCTCCGTTGCGCCGCGGCTGCCGAAGGGTTATACTGGGGAAAGGGAACCAGTAAAATTTCTTGCAAGGGAAGTGCCATAACATGACGGGAGTGGTCGATGTGGGAGGCGGGCTGCGGGGAATCTACGGCGCCGGCGTCTTCGACTATTGTCTGGATCACGGGATCCGGTTTGACTACTGCATCGGCGTTTCCGCCGGGAGCGCCAACATCGCGTCCTATCTCGGCGGGCAAAAGGGGCGCAACTACCGGTATTATATGGAATACGCGTTCCGCAGACAGTATATGGGCCTGCGGAACCTGTTCCGCACCGGTTCCTATCTCAATCTGGATTACATATACGGCGAGCTTTCCAAAAGGGGCGGAGAAGACCCGCTGGATTTTGAAACGCTCAGAAACTCGAAAGGCATCATGAAGATCGTCGCGCTGAACGCACGGACGGGGGAAACCATTTATTTCGACAAAAGCGACATGGCACAGGACCGGTACGACGCACTCAAGGCGTCCTCCTGCCTGCCCCTCGCATGCAGGCCGTATTTTATGGACGGCATCCCCTGCTACGACGGTGGGCTGGCCGACCCCGTGCCCGTGCAAAAGGCGTTCCGGGACGGATGCGACAAAGCCGCCGTGATCCTGACCAAGCCGCGGGATGAGCTGCGCACGCCGGAAAGGGACGCCCGACCGGCGCGGCTGCTGCGGAGGACCTATCCCAAAGCCGCGGAATGCCTTCGGCTCCGCTGGCGGAAATACAACGACGGCGTCGCGCTCGCAAAGGAATACGAAAAGCAGGGGCGGGCGCTGATCCTCGCCCCGGACGACTGCTGCGGGATGCGGACGTTGACAAAAAGCCGCGCGCGCATGGACAGGCTGTACCGGAAAGGGTACAAGGACGCGCGTGCGCTGCGGGATTTTCTGTAAATCCGGCTATTCAAAGCGGAACCGCGGGAAACTGAACCGGCCGGCGCTTTCTCAGTGTTTTTTCTGGCCGTAATAGGCGTTTGCACCGTGTTTGCGCAGAAAATGCTTATCCAGAAGCTCCCGCTGCATGGTCTGCGCGGGGGCGGAAGCGATCGCTTCGGTGTGCCAGGCCATCATGGCCACTTCTTCCAGCACGGCCGCGTGATAGACGGCTTCCCCGCAGTCCTTTCCCCACGTGAACGGCCCGTGGGAGCGGACCAGCACCGCGGGAACGTCCAGCGGATCTTTCCCACGGAACGTCTCGACGATTACTTTTCCGGTCTCCTTCTCATATTCCCCGCGGATCTCCGCGGCGGTCATCGCGCGGGTGCAGGGGACCGGGCCGTAAAAATAATCGGCGTGCGTGGTGCCGTAGGCCGGGACGGAGCGCCCGGCCTGCGCCCAGATCGTCGCCCAGCGGGAATGGGTGTGCACCACGCCGCCGATGCCCGGGAAGCGGTTGTAAAGCTCGCAGTGGGTCGGCGTGTCGGAAGAGGGATTCAGGTCGCCCTCCACCTTTTTGCCCTTCAAATCAACGACCACCATCGCTTCCGGCGTCAGCTCGTCGTAGGGCACGCCGGAAGGTTTGATCACGAACAGACCTTTTTCACGGTCGAGCCCCGAAACGTTGCCCCAGGTAAACACCACCAGCCCCAGCTTCGGAAGCTGCCGGTTCGCTTCGCAGACGCGCTTTTTCAATTCTTCCAGCATATGAAAAGCTCCTTTCGCAGGCGGATTTTATGGGAGTGCAGAACGATTTTCTCAGGTATATCCCCGCTCCCAGTCGGCATGCTTTCATTGTAAATCGCAAAGGATGAAAATTCAATCCGGCGGGGGATTTTCTGTAAAATTCGCGCAGAATGCGCCGGACGGAGAGCCCGACCCCTTGACGCACGGCGGTTCCGTTGGTATAATAAATAAATCGGACCGCATCCAGCGGTCTGCATCCTTGCTCCCGGCTCATCCGGGGGCCTGAAGTCCAAAAGGAGGTGCAAACATGGCAGATCTCAAAGAAAAGTACGAAACCGTATTCATCCTTTCCACCAAACTGGGGGACGAGGGGATCGCCGCGGCGGTCCAGAAGTTCAAGGACCTGATCGGGGCGCACGGCACGGTCGACAATGTCGACGAATGGGGCAGGCGCAGGCTCGCCTACCCGATCCAGAAGCAGGAAGAGGGCTATTACACGCTGATCAGCTTCACCAGCGTCCCCTCCTTCACCGCGGAGCTGGACCGCATCTACAACATCACGGACGGCGTGCTCCGCTCGCTGATCGTCAGGCGGACCGCCGAGCCGGAAAAGCCGGCGGCCCAGAAGCCGGAAGCTCCGAAACCGGAAGCCGCGAAGACGGAAGCCCCCAAGCAGGAGGCTCCGAAGCCGGAGAACCCCAAACAGGAAGAAGCGAAACCGGAAGAGCCGAAAACGGATGGGAAAAAGGAAGCGTGACCGAAAATGCTGAATGTCGCTGTTTTAATGGGCAGGCTTGTGGCCGACCCGGAGCTGAGGCAGACGCCGAGCGGGATTTCGGTGACAAGTTTCACCCTTGCGGTGGACCGCTCCTACGTCAAGGCGGGGGCGGAGCGCCCGACGGATTTTATCGATATCGTGGCGTGGCGCGGCACCGCGGAGTTCGTCTGCAAGTATTTCCGGAAAGGCCAGCTGGCCGCCGTGCAGGGGTCCATCCAGACGCGGTCCTACACGGACAAAGCGGGCAACAAGCGCAAGGCGTTTGAAATCGTTGCCGACAACGTCCATTTTGCCGAGCCGAAACACAGCGGCTCCCCGGCGCAGGGCGGCCCTCAGCAGCAGCCGCGCCCGGCGGCGGAAAAGCCCGCTCCCGCGGCGGAAAACAAGCCCGCTCCCGCTTACTCGAACGGCGACAACGGCGATTTCGAGGAGATTCCCTCCGACGACGACCTGCCGTTCTGACGGCCCGCGGCGTCCCGGTACCCGGAAAACAGTTTGATCGGAAAGGAGAAATCCCATGGCTGAGAACAGCAGAGGCGAAAGGTCCGAGCGCCCCGAAAGGGACCGCCGTTACGGCGGCCGCAAGGGGCGCCGGAAGGTCTGCGCGTTCTGTGTGGAAAAGGTCGATGTGATCGATTATAAGGATGTGGCCAAGCTGCGCCGGTATATTTCCGAAAGAGGAAAGATTCTGCCGCGCAGAGTGACCGGCACCTGCGCGCACCATCAGCGTGAGCTGACGGTCGCGATCAAGCGCGCCCGTCATCTTGCGCTTCTTCCCTTCAGCAGCGACTGAGTCCCTCCAAATACTGCGGCA
>ENA-UOOI01002209-UOOI01002209.1-fermentation-metagenome-genome-assembly--contig:-NODE-2209-length-17591-cov-3.639370_pt1 | contig 17591 bp, 18 predicted proteins | sample MGYA00245779_ERZ724027 | MGnify/ENA primary metagenome ERZ724027 (study PRJEB28704, sample SAMN03018318) | fermentation metagenome | biome: anthropogenic terrestrial biome; feature: soil; material...
CCAAGCTTCTACAGTGGCGTTGCCCGAAGCTCGTACAGTGGCGTTGCCCGAAGCTTCTACAGAGGCGTTGCCCGAAGCTTCTACAGAGGCGTTGTCCCAAGCTAAAAGGAATCCCTCTTTTACAGAGGTGTTCAGATAAATTTTTTCTTTGCAAAAAGCGCCTTCATGCTTTTTTAAAAGGGAAGAAAATTCTTCAATTGATCGACAGCACCAATAAAAATTATCCTTAATAACATTCGATAACTCGTGTATATCATCGCTGTTGAGTACTCGCCTAAATTGCTCTGCACAGGCATTATTTCGATGGCCGAAATCTCGTACATCTCGTTTAATTGTTTCAAAATCCATAGGGGTTTAATTTTTAATTTTTAATTCATGAATAGATTAATCCTGATTGAATAGTGCGACTTATCACATTAAGATAAGCCTCAAGCTTGGAGTCCTCGTGCGTTAAGCCTATGCCTCCGAACTGCTCTACATAGTTGAACTCGTTGACTACTTCTCCTCTCACAATTAGCTTAAGGATGTCAGTAGCATCGTCGATGACGCATTTTACGTCTGGGCAATCGTCGAATATGAACTCGCGTAAGCCCTCATTGTGGTGGGTTATCATCTCCCACCTGTTTTCGTTTAAATCATTTTGTGCCATTTTATAATCGTTTATTTTGTGTCTTCTTTACCCCAAATGTGCTTTCTCTTAACCCCGTACTTTGCAAATACAGCAATTATGCCCTTTAGTTGAGCTAACTTGATAGTATCGGAGAAAACTCCGGATTTCCACAAGCCCCAAGAATTTCGGTTATTGATACCGATAACCCCCATTAGTTCCTTCTTAACTTCGGCTTGAACCCTCTTGCCATAGGTATTTTGGATTTTTTGCCAGCCTCTGCTGAACTCATACTTTCTTTCCATATTTTAGTCTATTTTAGGAGCCTCGAGTAAGGCTATAATTTCTGATTTCTTGTAAACTTTCTTGCCCCCCTTAGCGAAGCGGTAAGCCCTTATAACCCCTCTTTTCTCATACTCGAAGATAGTGGTAGGGCTTAGAGAAAATTGTTCAGACAGTTGTTCTGTTGAGAGGTAAACCTCATCTATATTTGCTCTTAGAGTCTTATCTCTTATCTCTAGAAGGCTTTCAGCCCACCTCTTAAGGTCGTCATATCTAACCATTATCAGCTGACTTGAGGCATTGCTCGCTATGAAGTCTTCTAATGTTGGTGTTTGTTTAGTCATTGTTTTTTCGTTTTTGATTTTGCTCTTAGGAGTGGAATTGAACCACTCTACAACCATTCTAAGAGTTAGGCACTTGGTCGATATCTCCGTAGTTTTTATTTTCTATTTATTTTCTATTTACTTTCTTGTAATTCCCTTGTGATACTTTAATGAAATACTCCTCGTTGCTCAGAAGCCTTGAGAGTTGAGTGTTATGAGCCTTACGGCTTATTTGCTTAGCCTCTTTCCAAGTGAACTCATCAGGCAGGCTGTCGTATAGATTAGTAATATCTTCTTGCGTTTTAGTAGGTTTCTTATGTTTTTCACTTTCTGAGAAGTATTTAACCTTAACCTTCATGCTGTCTCCGGTAAGAAGAACCTCAATTTCCTTAACCTCTCCCTCCTTATCTCTAAGGAGGGCTATTAATTCTTGCAGTTTCGTGTCCATCGTTTTTTCGTTTTATTCGTTATTTACTTGACAAACTGTAACATTATCACTATATTTGCCGTTTAAAATGTAATTTTGCCATTGGCTCAGATGTCAATATCAGAATTACACGGCAAAGATACGGATATTATTTCCGAATAAACAAATATTTTCGGTTATTTTTTCCGAGCCTATGTGTAACAAACTGAAAACCAGAAAGAAAAAATTAAATAAAATAGCGACATGGACTTAAGTGATTTCATTAATGAGACCCTGAAAGAAATAGTAAAAGGGGTCGAGAAAGCCCAAAGCGAACTTGCCGATAGTAACGTAATAGTTAACCCACAAGAAGCAGGCAAAGAAAAAGAAGAGGTTAAAAACTCTCCTCACACCATACATTACGTGGGTTTTGAGGTAGTAGTGTCAGTAGAAGAACAAATAAAAGAAGGGAAGAAAGCCGGTATAAGCATAAAGGTAATCTCTGCTAACATAGGTAAGAGTAATGAGGATAAAGAAAGTAAGAGCACTAAGGTAAGTTTCTCGATACCCATAATATACCCTTACGTGAGTAATGATAATGACCCTAAGTTCAGTAAAGGTATTACTAAAATGGTGTATAAATAATACTATTTAATCTTATCGGGAGTGGAAGGCGGGTCAAGAATACTTGAAGATTCTCCTAGCAAGAAGGAGTAATGCCAATACAACAAACGGTATTTATCTGCTTTTCTAGCACAACGAGAGCGTAAGAACTTAATATACTTTTGCTCCTTATTTATTAAAGATAAAAATGAAATTAACATGACAATATAAATTATAATTCAATGGATAAATATTATACTAACTTAGGTCTCAGAAGGAGGAGCTAAAGGACTAGGATCTTTAACATTAGGGTCGATACGCACGTGAAAGAGTCTGCTCTCTAGAAAATCAATATACCCCTTGGGGTCTTGCTCTTTTAGTTGTTTCATAATATGTAGCTCTAATTTGCGTATTTTCTTGCTTTGAACATCGTTCTCTTTCCCTAACGCTCTTAACTTCCTGCCCTCAACTATATTATTAATAGCTAAGAGAACAACACTAACACCTAACAGCACGATACTAATGCCAGGCAGCAAATTTGGGAATGGATTTAAAATGCACATAACAAATAAATTTTAGGTTAATAATAAAATGCAAATATACGGATAAAATATCCGAAAAAACAAACAAGTAATGAAAAAAAGATTAATTTTATTTTTGAAGCATATTGGAATAAGTCAATTCAAATTCGAGCAAAAAGTAGGGTTGTCTAGAGGCATGGTAAATAAAATAGGGGATAATATCACTGCTAGTTCTCTCGCAAAAATAACCGCTGTATACCCCGAACTAAATATAAATTGGCTTAAAACGGGAGAAGGACAGATGCTTATCGGGCAAGAGCTTCAAAAAACAGAAGCCATATATTATGCACCTAAATTACCGGTGTCAGCAATGGCGGGAAGTTTGGTAGGTTTTACCGACTCCGTAAGTGAATGGGATTTAGAAAATGTGGTAGTGCCTATAAAGAACATAGACTTAGTTATACCTCTGTCAGGAGATAGCATGAAGCCCGACTACCCCGAAGGTTGTTTATTACTAACTAAGAGAATTGACGAAAAGGCGTTTATTGAATGGGGCAAAGTATTTGTTCTTGATACACGAAACGGAGTAGTAATAAAACAAATCTACCCAAGCGAAGAAGAAAATAAAGTAAGATGTATTTCCATAAACACGCTCTACCCTCCCTTTGAAGTAAATAAAGACGATATTTTTTGTTGGTATGTCGTATTAATGATAATGGCAAGAAAATAATTGTATATTTGCAAAATAGTTAATAACAAAAAATTAAAACGAAATGAAAAAATTTTTAACCGTTGCCGCTGTAGCCCTATTAAGCTTAGCTATTAACTCTTGTAAACAAGAGCCAGTAGAAGTTTCAGGAGTAGTAACATACTTCTTTAATAAACACCAAGGATATAAACCTGATATAGGGGCTAAAGTTTATCTAGTTACGCGTAATACCGATACTTTAGCTGACGCTTTATTAATTATCCAATCTCAGGAGTTAATTAAAAGCACGCAACAAACTATTGATAGTCAAGAAGAATTTAAAGGGACTGAGTATTACAGCGAGGATATGATTAAAGGGGGTAAAGATGCTATAGCAGCTATGCAAGAAGCTAATAAAAAAATATTAGAAAAATATAAACTAACAGAAGAAGAGCTAATAGATAAAGCTTATACACAAAAACTAGATATAATTAGCAGCAGTAAAAATATTACTGGTGCAGTAGACGCAACAGGGAGGTATTCAATTAAGGCCCCAAAGGGTAAATATTCTTTAGTTATAGCCTCTGAAGGCAGGGAAGGGAAAATGCACATCGAAAAAATAGAGATAGGTAAAACCCCTATTCAAAAGGACGCCAAATTTGAAATATAATGAAACAAACGTTATCAGAAACAATATTGCAAATAACAGCAATGCTTATACTAGCTGCAGGAGTAGCAGCGACAGGAGTAATGATCTATCAGGCTTTCACGGCTACGGATATTGAAGGGTATAAGCAAGAAGTAAGCCTTGCTTATATAGGTTTGTCCCTCATCCCAGCATTAAGCGGACTATTCTTATGGGCTTTGGCAAACGTAATATTAGAGATTTCAGATAGGTCGAAATAGCTAATCTAACATATTAACTAATTCTTTCTTTACATCCTCCTCAATAGCTCTATAACGTTTAAAAGCCTTCGAGCCTTCAACATGCCCACTCATCGACGCGATGAGGTCTGGGTCTTTAACTTTATTATATAAATTCCCGATAAAGGTCTTCCTTGCTGTGTGAGAAGATACAACTTGATACAATGGCTTTTGTTCGGGTAATCGAGTAACAGGGTTAAGAACTATAACAATCCTGTCTAATTTTGCAATGGTGAAAGCTTGCTTTATCGCTTTATTGTATTTCGTCGCCGAAATAAAAGGCAGCAGCTTCTCTCCTGGATAACCTCTATACTTATATAGTATATCTTTTGCAGTGTCGTTAAGTGGCACTCTGATAGTAATAGGAAGATTGTCTTTAGTCTTCCCTGCGATGTATTCAATCGCCCCGTTAATAACGCTATTCTTGGTTAAAGCCATTAAGTCACTAACCCTACAACCAATCAAGCATTGGAATACAAACACATCTCTTTGAGTTTCTATAGCCCTATTAAAGGAGAAATCGTAATTATACAGCTTATTTCTCTCCTCTATGCTTATATAAATAGGAGTGCCGTATATTTCTTCCTTAATAGAGAACTCCTCGAAAGGGTTATCGGTGATGATTTTCTTAAGTTGGAGCCAATGTGTGAAAGCCCTTAGTATTCGCATTTGCCCTGATGCGTAATTTTGGCTCCTGGGGTTAAATGCCCTCCCTTCGTATAATTCAGGCATATTCTCCGCTATCTCCCCTTCATCTAGTATATAAGCTTCGACCTCTAGTAGCAGGTCTGAATTGAGAGCTTTAGTAGTTAAATCGAAACGAGGGCGTGAAATTCTCTTATACGCCTGGTAACGCCTTAATATATTCTTTAAAGCCTTATAGTGCCTGTACCTTCCAGGTGACACCTTAACCTCATCCATCCACTTATCCATAAGGTCAAAAAAGCTATCATTTTTCTTTGCTGAGTTCTTATCGGCATACCTAAGCCTATTAATCTCTTCGGATAGGTTCTCGCTTGATAGCTCAATATTTCTGTCAAGCATAGCAAGAATTGAGCTTCTTATCCAGGATTTCCAGTTCTCTATAGAACTAGTAATAGAAGTCCTATCCTCATAGCTCATCACCGCTTTAGCCTTGAGGTGCCCCCTCTTACTATCCCACAGATTGACATCTACAGATACATCAGTAGTAATATATAGCCTCTTCCCCTCGATATTGAGGCGAAATTTAACTTTAGCCGTTTTCGATTTTTCTGAATATAATCTTATAAAAGGTTTTAAATCCATAAGGCAAAAATAAGAATTAATTCGGCACAAAACGCCCTAATTTTAGCATAAAAATCAGAGACGAGGTGCGGGATTGGCGCGTTTACGATAAAAAAGAAACGCAAAGTATACTATTTCAATACTTTGCGTTTTCGCTTAGTGATTCAGGCGGGATTCGAACCCACGACCTACTGCTTAGAAGGCAGTTGCTCTATCCAGCTGAGCTACTGAACCATCATTTGATAAAAAAAGGAATCCCTTGATTCCTCTTTGTCGGGGTGGCAGGATTCGAACCTGCGACCTCCAGTTCCCAAAACTGGCGCGATGACCGGACTACGCTACACCCCGAATATCTTCCTCAATTCTTCTGCGGAGAGAGGGGGATTCGAACCCCCGGTACCCGTTATAGGTACGACAGTTTAGCAAACTGTTGGTTTCAGCCACTCACCCATCTCTCCAATTCCTTTCAGAATTGGTCGTGCAAAATTACAACTATTTTTATAAATACAAAATTTCTCGGCGTTTTTTTATTTGTTTTTCTGTTTATTTTAGCGGAAAACCCTATGATATATCCATATGCGTTCATTGTTTTTATTAGCATTTATGCAACAAAGAGACATCAAAAGTCGTATTGTATTAAAATTTTAATGTGCCTAAAAAAAGGTTATGGATAATCAATACAAAGTTTATAACGACAATCTTGTTTTGTTCAACGATATGATTAAGGATATTGAGCAGGCTACAAAAAGCATTGCTTTAGAAACCTTTCGTTTTGGAACAGGCTCAATAGGAGAGAAATTTCGCTTAGCACTTATAGAGAAAGCAAGACAGGGAATTAAAGTAAAGGTTTTAATTGATGGATGGGGAAGCAATTCAGATGTTGCCTTTTATGAGCCATTATTAGAATATGGAGTTGAGCTGAGAGTTTATAAGAAAATTAAACTTGCAAGAACCTATTTTATTAAAAACCATTGTCGCAATCACCGCAAAATACTTATTATTGACAATCACATAACATATATAGGCTCTGCAAATCTAACAGCATATTCCATAAGTTGGAGAGAGTTGAACCTGAGAATTGATGATGCAGACCTGACAAAGCTATTCAGATATTCCTTTAATGAAAGCTTTAGAACCTATGATAAATATAAACTTTCCAGCAAAAGCTATAAGAGAAATCAATACTATAACTCATGGGTGTTGGTTCAAGATGTACCCAATCCCTATCATCAAGCCATTAAGAGATACTATCAAGATTTAATTGATAAGGCAACAAACGAAATAGTTATTGAAAGTCCCTATTTCCTTCCAGGACACAGGCTTAGAAAGAAACTCTGTGATGCTGTTGCAAGAGGAGTTAAGGTAACTGTTATAATACCTTTCCATTCCGATGTTCGAATTGCTGATATAGTTTGCAGGAAGTTTTTAGGAGAACTTTGTGAGGGAGGAGTTGATATTAGATTTTATCAAATAGGGAATCTTCACTCCAAAGGCTTTATGGTCGATGAAAGAATATTCTCCATAAGCTCAGCAAATTTCGATTACAGAAGTTTCCGTTATCAATACGAACTGGCTCTAATTGGAGAAGAACAATCGGTCATTGAGCAGTTGAAAGAACATTTTGAAACAACACTGAAATACACAAAAGCTTTTGAATATGAAAGTTGGAAGAATCGTTCAGGAGTTGATAAAATGTTTGAATGGTTGCTTTTACCATTCAGATACTTAATGTAGAGATTAATCTTCTTTATAGACTGACATTTTGTCAATTCTTTGTATCTTTGCACTCTAAGAAAACAAAAAGATGGATATTCAATCGGTAAAAACAAGATTTGGAATTTTAGGGAACAACCCCCAACTCAATAAGGCGTTAGAGATTGCGCTTCAAGTATCTGTAACAAATATGAGCGTTTTAGTTACAGGAGAAAGTGGAGTTGGAAAGGAAGTATTTTCAAAAATAATTCATCAATACAGTTCAAGAAAACACAGTAAATACATTGCTGTAAACTGTGGAGCCATTCCAGAAGGCACAATTGAAAGTGAACTTTTTGGACACGTTAAGGGAGCTTTCACAAGTGCAGACAGAGACCGTAAGGGCTATTTTTCTGAAGCCGACAAGGGAACAATATTTCTGGATGAGGTTGGAGAATTGCCATTGTCAATGCAGGCAAAACTTTTAAGAGTACTGGAAAGTGGAGAGTTTTTGCCCGTTGGCTCAAGCAAACTTCAAAGAGTGGATGTCAGAATTGTTGCTGCAACAAATGTAAACCTTCTGGATGCAATCAACAAAGGACGATTCAGAGAAGATTTATACTATCGTTTAAGTCAAGTCTCCATTTATGTTCCACCTCTAAGAGAAAGAAAAGATGATATTTACCTGCTTTTCCGTCGTTTTGCAGTGGATCAGGCCGAAAAATATAAAATGCCAATCCTAAGCTTGACCAATGAAGCACGAAACTATCTCTTAAACTATCGCTGGAAAGGCAATATACGTCAGTTGAAGAATGTAACAGAACAGATTTCCATAATTGAAAAAGAGAAATTAATAACCCTTGATGTTCTGAAAGAATACATACCTCCAGTTTCAGCCCTGCCAATGGTTGTGGATGGTTTTTCAAATGATGAAAGCTTTTGCAGTCAAAAAGACTTGCTTCTTTCCATACTTACCAACAAACAACAGATTGAAGCACTGAAGAAAGAGGTTGAAGAGATAAAAGTCTTTATCAAACAACTTATTGGAGAGCACAAAATTGAACCACTACTAATACCAAAACAAAGCTCAGCCTCAACTCATGTTTATCCAACCATAAAAGAAGAAATTCAAAAGGTGGAAGAAGAGGAAGAGGTGATTGAAAATGACGATTTCGCTGAAGTTGATGAAAGTCCAACCACTCTGATTGAAATGGAGAAGAAGATGATTATTTCAGCACTTGAAAGAGCCAAAGGCAAACGCTCCATTGCAGCCAAAGAACTTGGAATTTCGGAAAGAACACTTTACAGAAAAATTAATGAGTTTCAGATTAACCTCTAATCTGCTCAAATAAAATATGAAAGAATTCTTCGTTCCCTCATCTAAAAGTGTTAGCAATAGACTTTTAGTTATTCAAAACTTGTCACAAACCAAAGCTAAAATCAACAACATCTCTTTAGCCCAAGACACCATTTTGATGAAAGAACTCCTTTCTCAGATTGAAAACAGCAAAACCCAAACGCTCTATTGCCACAATGCAGGCACAGTGGTAAGGTTTCTTCTTTCACTGCTTTCTCTTAAAGAAGGCACATGGATAATTGATGGGGATGAAAGGATGAAAGAAAGACCAATTGAGCCCTTGGTAAGTGCTTTAAAGGACTTGGGAGCAGAAATAAATTATTTAGGAAACCCAGGTTGCCTGCCACTTAAAATTGAAGGGAAAGCCTTAAAAAGCAATAATACAATAAAGATAAACTCCAATCTAAGCAGTCAATTTGCATCCTCTCTGCTTTTAATTTCACCCTGTATTGAAGGAGGCTTGGAGCTTGAAATTGATAATCCTGTTTCACTTCCTTACATACAAATGACAATAGCTCTGATGAGAGAATATGGAGCCAAGATTGAAGAAAAACAAAACACAATTAAAGTAGAGCAGGGAGAATATACCTTTAAGGAAACAACCGTTGAGGGCGACTGGTCGTCAGCCTGCTTTGCCTATGAGAAAATATGCATATATCCAAGATGCAAAATATTAATAAGAAATCTGAACCCCCATTCACTTCAAGCCGATAAAGCAGCAATGGATTATTTCTCTCTTTTGGGAGTAGAAAGCCAGTTTATCAACAATAACCTTCACTTATCATATAATCCAGAAAATATTTCAAATCAAGAAACCCTGACATTTAACATAAAGCATTGCCCCGATATATTTCCAAGCCTTGCAGTTGCTGGATTTGTATGCAATAAAACAATTATCTTTGAGGGAATTGACACTCTGAAACACAAAGAAAGCAACAGACTGAACGCCGTTTTGGAAGGTTTGCATGCCCTTGGAGCAGATGCAGAAATAGACAATAAGAATAGATTTGTTATAAAGGCAAACAGCCAAACACTTGAAAACCCAAAAGAAAACATAATTATAAAAACCTTCAATGACCACAGAATATCAATGGCCTTTGGTATGCTTGGAGTGAAGTATGACAACATAAAAGTTGACGATAAGGAATGTGTTAGAAAGTCTTTTCCACAGTTTTGGCAAAACGTTAATCCCTGAAACCTGCAATAGAAGAATAGATACAAAAACATAAAAACTAAATTTAAGCACTTAAAAGTTATAGAAATAACGTAACTTTGCAACCTGATAATTGATTATAGAATAAGTAATGGATACACAAAAATACAATCTCAGAGGAGTTTCAGCATCAAAGGAAGATGTTCACAATGCAATAAAAAACATAGATAAAGGACTTTTCCCTAAAGCATTCTGTAAGGTAATTGAAGACAAATTAACCTCCGACAACAACTATTGTATGGTAATGCATGCCGATGGAGCAGGAACCAAATCATCCTTGGCCTATATGTACTGGAAAGAAACAGGCGACTTAAGCGTTTGGAAAGGCATAGCCATAGATGCAATAGTAATGAACCTTGACGATTTGCTTTGTGTAGGCATAACCGATAACATACTGCTTTCATCCACCATAGGAAGAAACAAAAACCTTATACCAGGCGAAGTAATCTCAGCCTTGATAAATGGCACAGAAGAATTTTTGGAACAAATGCGTCAGCTGGGCATAGGCATATACTCCACAGGAGGCGAAACAGCCGATGTGGGCGATGTAGTTAGAACAATAATAGTTGACAGCACAGTAACAGCAAGAGCCAAAAGAAGCGAAATAATATCAAACCACAACATCAAACCAGGCAACGTAATTGTAGGCTTGGCATCCTTTGGACAAGCAACCTACGAAACAAGCTATAATGGAGGAATGGGCTCCAATGGACTAACCTCAGCCCGTCATGATGTATTCTCAAAAGACCTTGCAGTAAAATATCCAGAAAGCTACGACAACTCCCTTAGCGATGAAGTAGTATATTGTGGAACAAAACAACTAACCTCCCCAACCGAAATTCAAGGAATGGATGCAGGCAAAATGGTACTTTCACCAACAAGAACCTATGCACCAATCATCAAAAAGATACTGGAAACACATAGAGCAAAAATAGACGGAATGGTACACTGCTCAGGAGGAGCACAGACAAAAGTGTTACACTTTGTAGACAACGTACACATCATCAAAGACAATCTCTTCCCAATCCCACCACTATTCAAGATGATACATCAGGAATCACAAACCTCATGGCAGGAAATGTATAAAGTCTTCAATATGGGACACAGAATGGAAATCTACACCGACCCACAAACAGCTAAAGACATAATAGCCATAAGCAAAACATTCAATGTGGATGCCCAAATTATAGGAAGAGTAGAGGAAAGCCCAAAAACCAAACTGACTATTAAATCAGAATTCGGAGAATTTATTTACTAATTTTCTGAATCAGGATTTACAGTATTTAGAGATTAATTGGATTTCAATTAAGTAACGTAATCCAGCAAATCCTTTAGTCTTGAGAATCCTGATTCTGATAAAAAATCAGACTAATCATTTAATCAGACGAATCTCAGTTCAAGACAAAAAAATAAGGGCAAGCACACAGCCCATTCTTAGTTTAAAATTGCCATTTAAAAATTATTTTGGCTTAAAATCCTCTGATGATTCATAAAAAAATAAATAAAAATTTCAATCTAAAATATTGACTAATAAAGATATTTTTTATATCTTTGCAAAGATTAAACCATAAGACTAAGTTCTTATAGATTTAATTCAAAATTTCCCAATAAATTTTAGTAAAAAAAGATGCGCATCTTTCGAGAATTATCTCCTTGTTTTAAAAATTTATAATAAGGTTTTGTGAAAATATATCCTTGTTTTATTTTGCTGAAACAAGGTTTTATTTTTTGCAAAGGACAATTAGGACATTAATGTCTTTAAATTCCTTTATGTCGTGTGGTATTTATAATACCACAATAATCTACTATTAGGATTAATAATTCGATACTTCTTTTGATAATAAAGGATGAAATACTTTCTAAAAAATATTTTCTCATTAATTATCCGAATATGTTATTTTAAATTATACCTTTGCTTTTGTAATTAACCTTTTTATCTGTCTTTAATACTTTTGTATTATGAAAAGATTATTGTTGTTTTTGATGCTTTGCTTATCTATTGGCTTTATTGCTTGTGATGGTGAAGATGATTTTGTTTTTCCAGAGCCTTTTTCTACTCCTCGTCCTGTTCCTGATTATGATACTATTTTGCCTAAGGAGTATTTTCCTGTTTTCCCTGGTTCTTACTGGGTTTATAATAACAGTGACACTCTCAGGGTTATGGAGGATTATCAGCTGTATATTTATGATAGACTGGTTAATTACTATCCAAGAGAATATGTTAAAGACACTGTAGCCTTGCCCAAGTTTTATCCTAATTCAATTTATGGGGAAGTTTTCATTTGGCGTTATGAGATTAGCAAATTATGGGGCAGCTATAGAGAGCCTGCCTGGAGGGGTATTCTTTCGGAAACTCTGGGGCAGCAATTTTATCAGAGTGCTTCTGAATCTGGAAATCAAAATATAGGTTTGACCATTGCTGTGGATACATCCATAACGGTTAATGGGGTTACTTATAATGATGTTATTGTTACCATTCTTTATAACAGGATTTTCATGCTTCCTCCTGAGATGTGTTTCTACAGAAAAGAGTATTTTGCCAGGGGTGTTGGTTTGATTAAGCGTGAGGAAACTGATTATCCTATCAGCATTGAGATAAGTTCTGTACTGGAATTGACTGATTATAATATTGTAAGGTAGGGCGTTTTTGTTTGCGTGATTTTTTCTATTTTTGTGGTATGTGTTTTACTTTTAGTTTTGAAAATAAGGCTTCTCAATCTATTAAGGATTATTGTTCCAGTAGGGGTAATGTTGTTATTAACACTCAACTGGATTCAGATTATCCTTTAATTGGTGGCTTATCTCATCCTTTTATTCCAATTGTTAAGGCTGACAGGGTTGAGGCTTGTCAATGGGGTTTTATTCCTCCTTTTGCTAATGGGGATAATTATAAGGAGTTTCAGAACTTAACCCTAAACAGCAGGAGTGAGAGTGTTTTCGATAAGCCTTCTTTCAGGCATTCTATTATGGAGAGTAGGGGTGTTGTTGTTATGGATGGTTTTTATGAATGGAGGCATTACAACAAAAATACTTATCCTTATTATATTTTTCCCAAGGGGGATGATGTGTTTTATGTTGGGTGTATTTACAATGCCTGGGTAAACAGACTTACGGGTGAGGTTATTGACAGCTTTTCAATCATCACCACCAATGCCAACAGTCTTATGGAAAGGATTCATAATACTAAAAAGCGTATGCCTTTAATTTTGAATAAGGGTGAGATTGATTATTGGATGGATTCCAAGCTTGAAAGAGATGATATTGAAAGGTTGATGAAGCCTTTTGATGATGAGAAAATGAGTGCTTACTCTATCAAAAAGATTAATGTTTCAAAGGATGAGGGTTTGTCGTCATTGCAAATTAAATCTCCTTTCTCTTATACTGAGCTTGAATTGCTGGATTCTTTTTAAATTGCTTCTTTACATTCTTTTGCTTTGGCTAAAAGTGAATTTGTTTTTTCTTTAGCAATTCTTGAAATTCATTTACGTCAAATATTTTCCAATTTATTTAATTGTGAGTTTATTCAACAGTAGTTTGACAAAGGGTTTGTTTCTAATATGAGTAAATAAATAAAAATAAATAAAAATTGCTTACTTTTTTGAATGATTAAGTGTTTATGTTATAAATATAATTTAAGGATAATAGTATTATGAAAAGAACATTATTTATTTTAGCCGCAATTTTATTTGCAATAAACTTAAACTCTAAAGCTGAAAATTTTTCTTCTGTATTTGATGGTGATACCATTTATTATAGAATAACTTCACCTGTTTATCCTTATACGGTTGCGGTTACTTACAGAGGCGATGGTTGTACTTCTTATTTTGGTGATGTTTCAATTCCCGATTCTGTTCTTTATAATGGTAATTATTATAAGGTTACCTCAATTGGAAATTATGCTTATGCAAATTCTAATCCATTGACATCAGTAATAATTCCAAATTCTGTTACTTCAATTGGTGAAGGTGCTTTTGGTGCTTGTGTAAGATTAATCTCTGTAACACTTCCAAATTCTGTTACTTCAATTGGGGGTTCAGCATTTTTTGGTTGCTCAAGATTAACTTCAATAACAATTCCCAATACTGTTACTTCAATTGGACGTGATGCTTTTGATAATACACCGTATTATAATAATATTCCCAATGGTTTAGTTTACATTAACAACGTTTTATACGAATATAAAGGCTCAATAACTGACAGTACAACTATTAATATTCAGGAAGGGACTATCAGTATTAGTGAAAGTGCTTTTTTTAATTGCACAGGATTAAAATCTGTAACTTTTCCAAGCTCTCTTGTTTCAATTGGTGCTTGGGCTTTTAGTGGTTGTTATCGTATAAATTCCATAACAATTCCAAATTCTGTTACTTATATTGGTGATAGAGCTTTTTCAAATTGTACAGGATTATTATCAATTACAATTCCAAGCTCTGTTACTACAATTGGTGGCTCAGCTTTTGAAAATACTGCCTGGTATGATATCAAAACAGATGGATTAGTGTATATTAATAATGTTTTGTACAAATATAAAGGAATAATGCCTGCAAATACTTCAATTAATGTTCTAAGTGGTACTGTAAGTATAGCAGGGGATGCTTTTGATGGTTGTAGAAATTTAACTTCAATTTCAATACCAAACTCTGTTAAGTCAATTGGAGAATGGGCTTTTCTTTATTGCAATGGATTAACTACACTAACAATTCCAAACTCAGTTACTTCAATTGGGGTTAATGCTTTTTATGATTGCAGTGGATTAACCTCAATAACTCTTCCAAATAATATTAATTCAATTGAAGGTGGTACTTTCTATAATTGCAGTGGATTAACCTCCATAACTCTTCCAAACTATGTGTATACAATTGAAGGCAGAGCTTTCTATAATTGCAATGGATTAACCTCTATAACACTTCCAAAATATGTAACTTATATCGGATTTGAAACTTTTGCTTATTGTAATTCATTAAACTCAATAAGCAGTGAATCAATAAATCCTCCTAATATTGAATCTTCAACCAGTTTTTCAATTGTTAATAAAACTATTCCTTTGTATGTGCCTTGTGTTTCTCTTTCAAGCTACAATAATGCTCGATACTGGAGTGATTTTACAAACCAAATTGGAATTAAGACTCTTCATAATATTGACACAACAATTTGCCAGGGAAGTATTTATACTGATTATGGTGCAAATTTAAATTCTGCTGGAGTTTATACTTTGATTAGTGGATGTGACAGTGTTATTTTGATTTTAAATGTTAATCCAATACCTGCTGTTCCTCAAAGTTTGAACATATATAATATTGCGATTAATAATATTGAAATTGGATGGCGAGGTAATGCTGAAAGTTATGATGTTTATCGTGATGACAGTTTAATTGCTAATGTTAGTCTTACTAACTATATGGATAATTTTAGTATGATTGAAGGGGAAACTTATTGCTATAAGGTGAAAGCTAAAAATGGCAATTGCGAAAGTGAGTTTAGTGATAGTATTTGTTATACAAATATTGGCTTAGAAAATATAGAAAACACAAATATTCAAACAAAGCTATATCCAAATCCAACAAACAATAAAACAACTCTTGAAATTGAAGGCTTAACCTCAGAGGCTGATGTTTTGGTTTATGATATGGTTGGAAGACTTATTCAAACACATAAGGTTAATCGAAGCACAAAACACTTGGAACTTGACATGAGAGGAAATGAAAAGGGAGTTTATTTTGTAAGAATTGTAAAAAACAGAATAAAACACACCAAGAAACTTATTGTTCAATAAAAAGTTATATCGGTATATATATTAAAAAAATTTCCAATAATTGTTTCTTTATTTAATTATAAATCGTATGTTTGCAGGGTTCAAAATAATTTCTTTGGTTACGAGGAAATAAAGACAATAAACCTAAAAATAATTATATTATGAAAAAAGCATTATTTATTTTAGTTGCAATTGTATTTGCATTAAATCTTAGTTCCAAAGCTGAAGATTTTTCAGCAGTAAATAGTGATGGCGATACCATATACTATAATATTATTTCTCCTTATTATGCTTACAGCCAAGTTGAGGTAACATTTAAGGACAGTAATGAATATGCTTATACTGATGAATATTTTGACACAATTTCAATTCCTGATTCTGTTGAGTATGATGGCTATTATTATACTGTCAGATCTATTGGAGATAGGGCTTTTTATCATTGTACTAATTTATTATCAGTAAACATTCCAAACTCTGTTATTGAAATTGGAAATTATGCTTTTTATCATTGCATAGGGTTAGAATCCGTTAACATTCCAAACTCTGTCAGATATATTAGTGATGCTGCTTTTGAAAATTGTACTGTATTAGAATCCATAATAATTCCAAATTCTGTTACTTCAATTGGTGCTAAAGCTTTTTACAGTTGCAGAAGTTTAACCTCAATTGCAATTCCAAATGGGGTGAAAGCTGTTTACCCTTTTACTTTTGAACATTGTGATATGTTAAGTTCGGTTACTTTTCCTGATTCTATTACTGCAATTTATTTTAATGCATTTAAAGATTGTTTCAGTCTGGATTCAATTACTATTCCAAATACTGTTAATTTAATTGGTATTAATGCATTTATGAATACTCCATTTTATAATAATATGCCTTATGGTTTAGTGTATATTAATGATGTTTTATACTCCTTTAAAGGTTCAATGAGTTCAAACACTTCAATTGGTGTTAGAAATGGTACAGTAAGTATTACTGGAAATGCTTTTAAGGGTTATGGCGGATTAGTTTCAATATCTATTCCAAACTCTGTTGCTTACATAGGAGATTCTACATTTAAGGATTGCAGCAATTTAAAAAGCATTAAAATTCCAGATTCTCTTAAAACTATTAATCCATTTACATTTTCTGATTGCAGTGGTTTAACTTCTGTAAAAATACCTGACAATGTTAAATCAATTGGGATGAGGGCTTTTAATAAATGTACTGGATTAACCACTGTTGTTTTTCCAAGCTCACTTAATTTTATTAGTATTAATGCTTTTGACAGTTGCATTGCTTTATGTTCATTTATTAATCAGGCAACAACTCCTCAAACAATTTTTTCTCTTACTTTTAAAAATGTAAATAAAACTATTCCTGTTTATATTCCTGTTAATACTCTTTCAAGTTATCAATCAAATCAATACTGGAGTGAGTTTACTAATTTCATAGAAAGGAATTTTCAATTTATTGATACTACAATCTGTGATGGAGGGACTTGTAATTTTAATGGTACTATTCTCGATTCTGCAGGTGTTTACTTTAATGACAGTGTTGTATTTACTTTAAATATTACTCCAACTCCTGATGCTCCTTATGATTTGAACATATACAATTTTAGTATTAATAATATTGAAATTGGCTGGCAGGGTGATGCTGGGAGTTATGATGTTTATCGCAATGACAGTTTAATTGCAAATGTTGATGCTAATACATATGTGGATAATTTCAGTATGATTGAAGGTGAAACTTATTGCTATACGGTTAAAGCTAAAAATGGCGTTTGCGAAAGTGCTTTCAGTGATACTGTCTGTTTCACACATATCAGATTGGAAAATATAGATTTCACAAATATCTCAACCAAGCTGTACCCTAACCCGACAAATGACAAGTCAACTCTTGAAATTGAAGGCCTGAATGCTGAGGCTGATGTTATGGTTTATGATATGGTTGGAAGACTTATTCAAACGCATAA
>ENA-UOOI01002210-UOOI01002210.1-fermentation-metagenome-genome-assembly--contig:-NODE-2210-length-17588-cov-3.986597_pt1 | contig 17588 bp, 13 predicted proteins | sample MGYA00245779_ERZ724027 | MGnify/ENA primary metagenome ERZ724027 (study PRJEB28704, sample SAMN03018318) | fermentation metagenome | biome: anthropogenic terrestrial biome; feature: soil; material...
TTTCAAGAATTGGGATATCGGCTGTCGATCAGTCCGCCCCTTATTATAGAATAGATGGTTACTGGAACGGGACTGTATGGATGCCGCATCAATGGTTCTTCTGGAAGACAATGCTGGACATTGGGCAAGGGGGACTTGCATATGATATTGCAAAGACAGGGCTGGAACTATGGAAAAATGAGGTGGACTATTCATATAATTGTTTTGAACATTTTATAATACAAACGGGAAGGGGAGCAGGCTGGCATCATTTTGGAGGACTTTCGACACCTGTCATGAGCTGGTTTAATGCATATTTTAAACCCGGTCGTTTAACCTGCGGATTTGATATATGGATAATCTCGAAGACGTTTTCAGAAAAGAACAGCAGAATGGATAGCGTGCTTAGATATTTCGGCGAGCCTGGAAGAAAGGTAAATGTGATTGCCGGCATGAATCCCGAATATGAGTATAAAGTCATATGGAATGAGATGGAAGCTCCATGCAAGGTATTGTACCCTGGGATACTGCAGGTGGATTTAACTTTTAAGTCTATGGAAGGGCGACTTACTATTTGCAAAGCATAAAATGGATTAAGCATGCGGCTTAGGGTGAATATTTTATATTGGAATAATATTCTTCGAATAATATATACACCTTGTGGCTTAAGTTATTGACGGCAGTTATTTTGTAATCTTTGATAAAAGGAAAATCATATTTACATCAAATGCATAGAAAGGGGTCTTGTTATGTTCATATCGCATTTAGATAAAATTACCATAGTGAAGGGCGATATTACAGAGGAAAACGTCGATGCTATTGTCAACGCGGCAAACAGCGGCCTTATGGGTGGCGGCGGAGTAGACGGAGCCATACATTTGGCAGGCGGAAGGCAGATACTTGAGGAATGCAGGGCTATTATAAAGAAAATAGGCAGGCTAAAAACGGGTGAAGCCGTTATCACATCAGGCGGAAAGCTAAAGGCAAGGTATGTCATTCACACAGTAGGTCCTGTATGGCATGGAGGAGGAAGCAACGAAAAATCTCTTTTGTCCAATTCATACAGAAACAGCTTAAGGATAGCTTCAGAAAACGAATTGAAAACTATAGCTTTCTCGTGCATCAGTACGGGGGTATATGGGTTCCCGAAGGAATTGGCGGCACAAATTGCGTATGACACGGTTAAAGAGAGCCTCAAGGAATATACCTCGATAGAGGAAGTCAGGTTTGTATGCTTTGATGATTATAATTACAAATTGTATTTGAATTTGCTTGATAATGATGCAGAAAATGGAATATAGCTAAATTACAGATAGGGAGAGGACTTTATGGAGAGCGTAAATGTCAGGGATTTTGGGGCCTTGGGAGATGGAATAAAGGATGATAAAGCTGCGATTCAGGCTGCACTCGATAGTGGTTGCCCGGCCGTCTATATACCGGACGGCACATATCGTATCTGCGGCACCTTGAAGATAGGTTCACACAGCCATATTTTCGCCGGACCTTCCGCAAGGTTGGTCGTTTCTTCTTCTTTTCCTAAAAGGCGCGGCGATTTTCTTATAAGCAACAGTGACATAGAAAATGGCAATATAGATATTTCGATCAAAGGCGGGATTTGGGACGGCAATTTTGATGGCAAAAACAATACGAAAGATAAGGATTTATTCAATCCAAATGCGAGTTCGGGAGCCACAATGAACTTCGTGAATGTCAAGGGTTTGGTTTTACAGGATCTAACGGTGGCAAATTCGGTAACATACTATATCAGGATGTGCAGAATTGACGATTTCAGAATAAGCGGGATCGGTTTTTCTGCAAAAAGGCTGGCATTTAACCAGGATGGGTTGCATTTTGCCGGAGGCTGCAGAAACGGGGTGGTAGAAAATATCAGGGCTATTACCAATGGAGAAACAAATGACGACATGATCGCTCTTAACGCGGACGATTCCGTAGAGAGGATAGAGAATCTTGACCTTGTCTGCGACAGCATAGAGAATATATCATTCAAAAATATTTATGCCGATAATTGTTATACTGCCATAAGGATGTTAAGTATACGCAGTTCGATCCGAAATATTATATTTGAAGATGTATATGCCGGATGTCGCACATATGCTATAAATATGGATGCTGCGAGGTATTGCCGTACGCCGTTATTTGATGAAAGAGAATTTCCAGAGGGTGTGGGCTGCATCGATAATGTCAGTATAAAAAATTTAAAGATATACTCAACGAATCCCAAAAGTCATGAACCCCTAATCTGCGGCGAAACTCTGGCGGATCATTTTTCAATCGAAAATATGGAACGGCTTTATGATAAAGATGCAAATCCGGATTTACCGACTGCCAAGATAAAAAATGTTTCGGGTACGACTGTCGATTATAAAACGGATGACAAGCTAAAGAGCATATTCCTTAATAAACATAACGATTGTATTATTATAAACGACGAGATTACAAGTCTCTACATAAATCGTAAAAAATGAAACATTTTGTCGCCTTTTTATCTGCCGTGTTCATTGAATGCATATAAAATATACACCTATATTCATTTTCAATTCGTAATTTGAAACCAGGCCCAGGCATAAATAGGATTATGCTATTTTGAACAACGAATGAGTATTATGAAAGTTTTGATAAGTTCTTGGCTTTGCTGCCGCAGATAATCCTTAGAGCTTTTGATTGTCTGAGTGAAACGAGTTTCAAAAGCTCTTGGATTATCAAGGTTGCTGGCCTTAGAACTTACAAATGGGTTTTAATTATAAGTTTAATTTGTAAGCTGACAGATGAAAGGGGATTTAAATTGACACGAAGCTTTGTAGGATTGACAGCATTATTTATACTATTGTTTTCACTCATAATCTTTTTTCCACTAAAAGTCATATATACGGTAAAAGCTGCTGATACATCGGATATAATCAATTTGGATGCAAGGGGGGCCATACTCATCGATCAGCGAAGTGGCAAGGTGTTATATCAAAAAAACGAAAACGAAAGGCTGTATCCGGCAAGTACCACTAAAATATTAACCGCTCTGGTCGCCCTTGAAAATGGCGACTTGGATGATACTGTAACAGTCGGCAAAGAGGTGCTTATGGTACCATGGGATTCAAGCAAGGCTTACCTCAAAGTAGGTGAGCAGATTACATTAAGAGAACTTCTGATGGGGCTTATGCTTCCCTCGGGCAATGACGCGGCCGATACTATTGCTGTATATATAGGCCGCAAGGCGGCCGGTGATATGTCACTTGACGAGACTAAAGCTATGGACAAGTTTGTTGAGCTTATGAATAAGAGGGCAAAGGAGGCCGGAGCTACCGGTTCACATTTTGTAAATCCCCATGGTTACCATGACGAGAATCATTATGTTACTCCCCACGATCTTGCTCTCATTGCAAGAGAAGCCATGAAAAATGAATACTTCAGGAAAGTAGTAAGTACCTGTAAGTATAATGTGGAAGGGGAAAATGTCGTTGACAACGGTCAGGTGCAGAAAAGCGTAGATCACACATGGATAAATAGCAACGAGCTTATAAACAAATCCGGCAAGGATTATTATGAATATGCTACAGGGATTAAAACCGGATATACTACCCCTGCCGGACAATGCGTCGTGTCTTCCGCTTCAAAGGATGGCATGGATCTTATCGCGGTAGTTATGGATTCATCCAGCCAGGGGCGATGGGCAGATTCGAAAAGACTTTTAGAATACGGATTCCAGGGTTTTGAAAGTTATAAAGGGGCCGATAAAGATGAGGTTATATCAACATTAAAGGTGGACAACCATTCATCGAGCAGTCCCGAAAGTTTGGTTGCGGTATCCGGCGAGAATTTTACAGATATATTAAGGAAAGAAGAAGCAGAAAAAATTAAAAAGAGTATAGTCTGGAATAAAGATTTCATATTCTCTCTGGACGGGGAAAGAGATAAGATAAAGCTTTTATCTTCTGTAAAGGCCGGAGATGTTATAGGAAAAGAGATATTCACATTAGATGGCAGCGTGCTTAAAGAGATAAATCTTAAGGCAAAGGAAGGTGTGAAAAAACAGGATATCATGAGTATAGGGATAAACAGTATTGTCAGCTTTTTTGCAGGAGTCATATGCGGGGCTGTGGGTATTTTGATAATGCTGAGGAGGATTGCAAAGAAGAGAAGAAGACTAAGCAGATATGGATACAGAGATTTTAATCTTTAGATTTGAATCTGGCAAATAAAATATTCTGGCAAAACTTTCATAATGTTCATTCGTTGCTTAAAATAGCATAATCATATTTATGCCTGATTTCGAATTACGAATTGAAGCCTATGTTAAATTTTGCTTGATTGTAAGTTTGGAATATGATAATATGGAACCAATAAATAGAAAGTGAGGTCAAGGTGGAAATCATGTTCATCAGATTCCGTTATTTAGCTTAAGGAATAACTAAATAAAATAGGGCGATATGCATAAAATAGCATGTATTTTTTGTTTTGCCTTATTTCGAAATCTCTGTAATGAACATTCATGTACACTTTGATATATTTTATAAATATAAGTATGAACGCTCGTGACTTCAGTCATGAGAAGTTTAAAAGCATAGATATGTTTCCGATATTTATAGTGAGTTAAGTTAGAAGTCCCGATGGGGTAAATTTCAACCGGCGTTATCGGTATATTTATAATAGTATATAGGGCTGCAAATGAGTTAAGTTCATTTGCAGCCCTTTTGCATTGAATTAAGTTGCAGGGATTGTAAAATTACTTTTTAAGTATTGAGGAGGATTATTAAAATGATTATAAAGTGCGGCGTTCACAGTAAAAAACTAAGGGCTTAACGTGCGGTTCATGACACAGTATTTCATATGGCTGGGAGAGACCTTTAAATATGGGAACGAAAAGTCATGATTCCGTAACGGCAAAAATGGCGATATTTAAAGGAGAGATTAATCATGCAAAAAAAAGAAACTGCGCTTTTAATAGGTGTAAATATAAACAATCAGCCCCGTTTCAAAGAGTCGATGGAGGAGCTGAAAAACCTGGCAATTGCCTGTGAATTGGAAGTCGTAGGCAGTATGGAACAAAATTTGAAATCGATAAATCCAGTTTTTTGTATCGGTTCGGGTAAGGTTGAGGAGGTCTCATCGTTAGCAGACGAAACCGAGGCTGAGGTCTTGATTTTTAACAATGAACTTTCACCGCTCCAATTGCGAAACCTTGAGAAAGAATTGGAATGCAGAGTTATAGACAGGACGTATCTGATATTGGAGATATTTGCAAAACGTGCCAAGACGAGGGAGGCTAAACTTCAGGTTGAAGTGGCCCGCCTTCAGTATATGCTTCCAAGGCTTATAGGATCCAACGAATCCTTGGGACGGCAAAGAGGAGGGATTGGCACTAAAAACAGGGGGGCAGGAGAGACAAAACTGGAGACTGACCGGAGAAAAATTCAGGCTAGGATACTTGAACTGAATAATGAGCTGGAGCTTTTAGAAAATGAGCATAAAATACAGCGTAAGCTAAGATATGAGTCGGAATTGCCTTCAATTGCGTTGGTAGGCTATACAAATTCAGGCAAATCGACCATTATGAATGCCATGGTCGATATGTTCAGAAAATCCGAAGCTAAAAAAGTACTGGAAAAGGATATGCTGTTTGCAACACTGGACACTACTGTTAGAAGGATTACGCTTTCCAATAAAAGGACCTTCCTGCTGGCTGACACTGTCGGTTTTGTGAGCAATCTGCCTCATAACTTGATTAAAGCATTTCGCTCAACATTGGAAGAAGTGTGTGAAGCGGATTTATTGATCCATGTCGTTGATATTTCAAATCCCCATTATAAGGAGCAGATTGATGTTACCATGAAAACTCTAAAAGAAATCGGAGCAGAAAACATACCTGTCATATACGCTTACAATAAAATAGACCTTGTTGATTTTGATATTCCTCACGATCGATGCGACTGCGTATATATTTCAGCTAAACTTAAAAAAGGAATGGATAAAATGGTAGATCTGATTTGCAGCAAGGTTTTTAAGGAATATGTGCAGTGCAAAATGCTCATACCTTATGACAGGGGAGATATTTTTTCATATCTGAATGAGAATTATGATGTGAAATCTATCGCTTATAAAGATAAAGGGACGTTGATAGACTTGGAATGCAGGCAATCAGATTATAAAAAATATCAGCAATATGTGAGTACAAATTAGCATACGGGTTTAAACATGGCAAGATAGGCATAAAATCCATTTTATGCCTATCTTACTTTTTTATTGAGCAGCATAAACAGTCCGCCTGTAACAGCAACCGGCACTGTAAAGAAAAATGCTGCGTTCCAACTATACTCTTGAACTATGGCTCCGAAGAGAGTCGGTCCCACAACAAAGCCGATATTCTGTCCCATGCATATAAGCCCCATGGCGATACCCCTTCTTCCGGGATTTACGGTTGTACTGATAATAGAAGGCCCGGCAACGGCTATGAGCGCCATTCCCATTCCTTCGATAATTCGGCTGATTAATAAAAGCGCGAAGGAATCTGAGTATGTACCGATTATAGAACCTATCAATAAAGATAGCAGTGATACCAGTATGCATTTCCAGGGGCCGAATTTATGAATCAGCAGACCACCCGGCAATGCTAAAATAATACCCGTTAATGAGAACACAGATATAAGCATTCCTAGCTGTGTCTCTCCGATTTTGAAGTACTGCATTAGCTCGGGGGCAATAGGAGAAACCTTGTTAAGATTCAATGGTGCGGCGACGGCAGTTAATAGTAAAATAATTAAAACTAATACCATAGGAGTCTTGCTTTTGTTTTCAATTGTTTTGTTCATGATTATTATCCTTTTCTTAAATTATTATCGCATGTTTTATTTTTATATTGTAAGGGTGTCATAGCTGTTTCTCTTTTAAAAATTCTAAAAAAATAGGATGGATATTTGAATCCTACAGAACGAGCGATTTCCTCAACTGACAGGTTTGTAGTTTTAATAAGTTCACAGGCCTTGGCAATCCTGTAGTTGATTATATATTGCTGGGGAGATATATTCGTCTGAAGTTTGAACAACCTGAAAAGCTGTGAACGGTCGACGCCTATGAAGTCTGCCAGTTCTTGAATTGTCAGATCTCTGGAGTAATTGCATTTGACGTAGTTTATAGCTTTTTCCACATAATTTGCATTATTATGCTTTGATTTATTCTGAAATTTGTATTGTTTAATCAACTTGGATAAAAATATATAAAGATAACCGAGTGTTTCAATTTCCGGACAGTTTGGATCTTTTAATGTATGATACATCTTGCTTAATAGTTCTTTTATTACTTTATCGTCATTATGAAATATTACATTATTTGGGCCAAGGTTTGCCATTTCCAGAATTTTTTTGGCCTCCGTACCGTAAAAACCGATCCAGAAATATTCCCATGGATTTTTCATGGAAGCTTTATACATGGTGCTTACAGAAGGGCAAATCAAAAATCCGTCTCCTTTTGAAAGTTCATATTTCCTTCCGCCGACATTATATTCCCCACAGCCGCCGACTATATAATGGATCAGATAATGATCGCGGATTGCATAACCATAAGAATGTCCGGGATTACACTTTTCATGACCACATTGATAAACGTCCAATTCGAAAACAGTCTGTTCAGTAGAAGAATTCAAGCAATTATCTAGAACTTTCATTTTTTATATCACACTCCCTATGACATGTCTGCAACAATAATATAATTAATTTTAACTCTGAAAGGTATTTTTTTCAATTCATTTGCAAATTATATGTGATTATATGTGACATTTAAAATATCTAAAATTATTCAACAAGAGTATATAATCCTGCAACATCTGTTTATAGATTTTGTATCTTATTGCATTTATAATTAAGACATAATAGGTACAAAATTTTGAATATTAAATTATATATACAATTTCTGACAATGGAGGTTGAACGGATTATGAAAATAACATTTATAGGTGCTGGAAGCACTGTTTTTGCCAAGAATGTACTGGGGGATTGCATACTGACTCCAGAATTTGGAAAGTTCGATATAGCTCTTTTTGATATCGATAAACAACGCCTTGAAGATTCTAAGAATATGCTTGAAAATATCAATGCAAATGTTAAATCGGGAGCCCGCATTTATGCGACAATGGATAGAAGGGATGCATTGAAAGACGCCGATTTTGTTGTAAATGCCATTCAGGTTGGAGGATATGACCCGTGTACTATTACGGATTTTGAAGTCCCTAAAAAATACGGATTAAGGCAGACGATAGCAGATACATTGGGAATAGGCGGGATTTTCAGGGCACTGCGCACAATTCCTGTTATGGAAGGCATTGCAAAGGATATGGAGGAACTTTGCCCGAATGCATGGTTACTTAATTATGTAAATCCAATGGCCATGATTACCGGCTATATGCAAAGATTTACAGGGGTCAAAACTGTCGGCTTATGCCACAGCGTTCAGGCCTGCGTACCTGGTTTGCTTAAAACATTCAAGATGGAGGACAAACTTGAAGGCTGCAAATGGCAGATAGCAGGTATCAACCATCAGGCATGGCTGCTCAGCATACGCGATAAAAATAATGTCGATCTCTATCCTGAGATAAAGCGCAGAGCAGATAACAATAATGGTGAATACGATGATAAACATGACCTTGTAAGGATAGAAATGATGAGAAGATTTGGATATTACATTACCGAATCAAGCGAGCATACATCTGAATATACTCCATATTTTATAAAGTCAAAATATCCTGAGCTTATTAAAAAATATAATATTCCGCTTGATGAATATCCGAGAAGATGCGTTAATCAGATTTCCAACTGGCTGAAAATGCGTAAAGAGATGGTGGAGAATAAAAACCTTAAGCACGAAAAGACAAGCGAATTTGCATCTTACATTATGAAAGCCATATATACAGGAGTTCCATATAGAATCCATGGGAATGTCATAAATAACGGTCTGATAACGAATTTGCCGTCTAATGCCTGCGTCGAAGTTCCCTGCCTAGTCGATGCAAACGGTATATCACCGTGCTATGTGGGGAATCTGCCTGAACAGTGTGCGGCGATTAATCGTACGAACATAAATGTACAGTTATTGACCATAGAGGCCGCAAGAACGCGCAAGAAAAAATATATTTATATGGCGGCCATGCTTGATCCCCATACGAGCTCCGAGCTCTCGATAGATGATATTCGCTCATTATGCGACGACTTAGTAAAAGCACATGGCAATTGGCTTCCTGAGTTCAATTAATTTTGTTTATGCAGGTTGTGATATTGCTGAAATAAAAATGAAGGGCTATTATGAAACCCTTCATTTTTTATGCCGACATTAAATTTTTCATAATAAAGTTAGAAGAGCCGATATTTAACCTTAAGACTGATAAAAATAGGATAACTTTATAATGGAGAAAATCTTGTTTTATTGTTGGGGAATGGAGCGGTATAATGCTTATAATTAATCTAATTGCAAAAAGTGTAGGAAACTGTATAACTTATGATTTATATATAATTTTCTTCAATTCGTAATATAAGCTTATGTTATTTTGAACACTCATTCGCCAGATTCAAGTTTTGTAAGTTCTAAGGCTGCTGGCCAAGAACTTATCAAAACTCTCATAATGCTCATTCGTCGCTCAAAATAACATAATTCTATTTATGCCTGATTTCAAATTACGAATTGAAGATATAATTTTATAAAACATTGAGATTATAACTTATAAGTTATATAATAAATATAGGAGATAATCATGAGGGAAATAATAAGAATAGTATATCCGGAAAATTTTGATATCAAAAATATAAAAATATGCAGATACTGAAAAAGGGGATAAGGCAAAAGGGAAAAATAGTTATAAACAAAACATAGAAGTAGCATTGAAAAGATTGGAAAAACTTGACCTATCATAAAGGGAGTGAAATAATGGATAACAAAAATATTAGACCAGCAGTTGATTTTGTAAATGAGTTTGCGGATGACAAAACAAAGGAAAGATTTGAACTTGACGACTTATTATATAATATATCTATGAAAATATTCGATTATAGAATGGAAAATAAACTCTCTCAAACAGAATTAGCTAAGAAATTGGGTATAACTCAGGTTATGGTATCAAAATTAGAAAGTGGTCAATATAATCCTTCTGTTGAACAATTATGGAAGATAAGTAAAAAATTAGGGTGGAAACTGAACATTTCTATAGATTAAGGAGAAGATTAATAAAAACACTTTTATCAACATGGTAGAAATGAATGGATTAATTACCCTATCTCAAATTTCCAGGTCATACTTTATAAGTGCAACCGCATTATCGGGTATTAGTCCAGCTATTAAATTGCCAATGGTAAATGCCTTTTCATTAATAAAAAATAAGCGGAAGGATAATAAAACAGAATCTAAATGTTAAGTAAAAAGTTAATTAGAGCATATAAGGTAAAGCTTATATGCTCCATTAAAAGTATAAAAGCTCATATCCTACAAATAAATTAAAAGAAAGAACTATTATAATTTGAAGTGCACCCTAAATGTTAGATAAAAAAGATACAATATTTAGAGGTACTTTTTTTACTTTAGAAATAAGGAAACAATAATTGACTTTTTATAAAAAATAATATATTGTATGCTATATGGATTTCAGTTAAATGGAAATAATACGGTTAATATCCGGTTTGATAAATTGAAGACTGATTTGAAAGAGGGATCGATGATGATGGATAGCGTTCAGTATGCGGTTGCATTTGAAAAATTGATTTCTATATGTGGTGCGACATGGATGTGTTAGATATCATAGGCCCGGTTATGATCGGCCCGTCCAGTTCCCATACGGCGGGAGCTGTGCGTATCGGAAAAGTTGCAGTCTCCCTTCTTGGCACAAAGCCGGTAAAAGCTGAGATCATGCTTCATGGTTCATTTGCAGAGACATATAAGGGACATGGGACGGATAAGGCACTGCTAGCTGGGATAATGGGAATGGAACCGGATGACGAGCGTATCAGAAATAGTCTGGAATTGGCCAAAGAAGAAGGGCTTGAGTATCGGTTCGAAAAAGTATATATTGAAAATGCACATCCTAATACGGCACGTATAATCCTCTGGGATAAGGATGGACGTACCTGCAGCATTGAAGCTGCGTCGGTAGGTGGCGGCAGTATTCTGGTGAAAAAGGTAAATGGCATGAATGTTGAATTTTCCGGACAGTACGAGACGTTGATTGTACTGCATGAGGATGTTGCAGGCATGATTGCCGAGGTTACATATTTCATGGCGGAGAGAGGTATAAACATCGGCTCTTTCCGCTGCGTAAGGAAAGAAAAGGGTGGAGCTGCCGTAATGATAATCGAGTGCGACAGCGTAGTCCCGAAAAGCGTCGTGGATGAAATCAGGAAGCAGCCCCATGTGTTAAGTTGTGTCAAAGTAGAAAAATTAAAGTAAAGGGAAAAAATATGTATCAATATGATTCGGTTGATTTTTTAGTTAATGAGGCGGAAAAAAATAATAAAAAAATTTCAGAATTAATTTTAAAAGAACAGGCAGAAAGAATGGAGATAACACGGGACGACCTTTATAGCAAAATGGAAAAACGGTTTGAAGTTATGGAAGAGGCCGTAAAGAAGGGGAGTATGCCTGGGTTGCGCTCTGTCAGCGGTTTAAGCGGCGGAGACGCCTACAAGATGAAGTGCCAGGTCGATCGTGGTGAAAATCTTTGCGGACCACTTTTTGGCCATGTGCTGACGAAAGCTTTAGCGGTATCGGAACTGAACTCATGCATGGGAAAGATTGTGGCAGCGCCGACGGCCGGTTCCTGCGGCATTATTCCATCTGCCGTCCTGACGATTATGGAAGATAAAAATATAGACCGGAAGGATGCTGTGATGTCGCTGTTTACAGCTTCGGGAATCGGCATAGTGATTGCCAATAAAGCAAGCATATCAGGGGCGGAAGGCGGCTGTCAGGCGGAGTGCGGTACTGCATCTGCAATGGCGGCCGCTGCAATTACAGAGATGGCGGGAGGAACGCCGAGGATGATATCTAATGCTGCTGCCATTGCCTTAAAGAGTATCCTGGGGCTTGTATGCGATCCGGTTGCAGGGCTGGTAGAAGTGCCTTGCATCAAGAGAAATGCTATGGGTGCAGCCAATGCGCTGACAGCTGCGGAACTGGCGCTTGCAGGAATAGAAAGCCGCATTCCGGTGGATGAAGTAATTGAAGCGATGAAAAAAATAGGGGATATGATGCCTTCCTGCCTTAAAGAGACTGCACAGGGTGGACTGGCAGATACGAAGACCGGGCGTTTTTATAAAAAGGCCGGGTTTGATTTATAAGCTGGGCAAGAGCACCTGTGACTTGAGTCAGGAAAGGTTCAAAGCGGAAGCAGATGTGAATTACAAATGAAAGGGGAAAATATATGAACAGCAGCGATAAAAATAAATTCATAGCAGAAAGTTTTGATGCAACGATTCATGGGCAGTTCACAAAGTTCAAGGAAGATAATACTAAAACAATCAGGAAGGCTGTTAAAAAGGAAGATTATAAAGGATATGAAGAGATCATTACAAATGCAATCAAGGAATCCTTTAAGGCTATAGAAGGATGGGAGAAAACAGCTTTTGATGAACTTGGCGGACAGACACCGCAGCAATATTTTATGGGCATAAATGCTTTGGATGACTTTCTTGATGTTATGGCTGAGATGATTGAAAGAGATGCTACTATATTTCCTGTTTCGCTGACAGACAGCATCAAAAAACTTGGCAAGAGTTTTGAAACTGAAATACTTATTAAATTAAATATGATCGTGCCGGATAAGGCAGGAAAACTGACGTCGATGCAAAAGGCAGAGATCAAGGCGGCTGACATTATAGCTCCTGAAAAGGAGGCAGAGCCTTTATCTAGGCTTTTATTCAAACTTGATGAGAAGAATGTGGATGAGCAAACAGTCACATATATAATGGATGGACTTAAAAACGCAGGTGAAGCTTCCATACCATGTCTTATAGCTATGTGTGAAAAGAGCGGACATGAAGGGCTTATTTATGGACATTCCATCATAGCACTTGCGAATATAGCATCAGAGCATAAGACTGAAGAGATATATAAGTATTTGAAAGAGTGTTTCAGAAAAAGTAAAACGAAAATTATCGAGGCGAATGCTCTTGGCATATATGGAGATGGAAGGGCAGTTGTTGTCATCCGAAGCTATGTAGAAAAAAATGTACCATATATGGAGGATAGCGAGTACCAACGTTATAGAAACATTATTTTAGACCTTGGCGGGATGGTGGATGATTTAGATAATGCATTTAAAACCTTTCACTGTCGGTAATATAAGTCCAGTTTAAGGGATATTGGATAGTTTTTATAATAAATAAATGGGGTTTAGCCCCATTTATATTGTTTTTACTTCAAGAATCCCACGACTTTAGCTGCTGGGAGTGCCAGAGCCTCAATTTAATCCTTTTTCAAAAGACCAATTGCAGAAATTACTAAACCTGAAAGTGCTATTAAATATTGAAAACCACTAAAATTGGAATTAGAGTCGAGAGCAAGTATGCTTCCAAATAAAGTTATATTTATTCCCATCAACATTATTTTAAAGCCAGATATATCTTTCTTTAATGATAAAATAATAAGACTTGCTACCAAACATAATAAAACCAAAACTAAAAATAGTATAACTGCTATTTTTATTTTCTCCCTTTTAATTCAAAAAATATTGCTATTGTTTATTAGATAAATTATATACTAAATATTTACATCTATCAAAAAATCATTTGGAGTGGAATAACATGAATATAACGATCAGATTAGAAAAAGAAAGTGACTATAGAAGTGTAGAATATATGACAAGAGAAGCATTTTGGAATGTGTACAAACCAGGATGCGATGAGCATCTGATTGTGCATAAGATAAGGAAAGCACCGGCATTTATTAAAGAATTAAGCTTTATAGCATGTGATAATGATAGGATTGTAGGAAATATAATTTATTCAAAAGCAAAAGTGATTGATGATGAAAATAGGGAATTTAAAGTTTTGTGTATGGGACCGATAGCGGTATTGCCTTCTTATCAAAGGCAAGGTATCGGTTCTTTGTTGATGAATTATTCTATTGAAAAAGCAAAGCGATTGGGATATAAAGCCGTAATTATTTTTGGGAATCCCGATTATTATCATCGTTTTGGATTCATTAATGCCAAGGAATATGGTATTCAAACATCTATGGGTAATAATTTTGAAGCATTTATGGCATTGGAACTTTGCAGCGGCGGACTGAATGGCATTTCCGGTAAATATTATGAAGATGAGGTCTTTAAAACAGGGAAAGAAGAATTGGAGATTTTTGAGAAAGAGTTTTCTTATAAAAAGAAATGCATTACGGATACTCAGCTAAAGTAAATATACACAAACAGCTTATCGAAGGCGAACATAAAAAAGGTGAGGAAATGACGAATATGACTTCATCCAGATTCAAGATACAGATGGAGAAGACGGAACAATTGAGACTATTTTAGGGGAAATGTGCTATAATTTGATAAATTGAAAGAAAATATAAAATATATTGATTTGTATGTATTACATATATATACTAAAAGAGGATAATTCAAACGGAAACGTTGGGTGGTGAATCTGGTGTATTCAAAGGATTCAAAATGGATAAGCTTTAAGGGCGCACCTTGCGATATCGCAAAGATATACTATTTTAAAAGGATTTTTGACGCGAAAAAGGGCTTAAGTCTTATAATAAGGGTTAGTGCGGACAGCAGGTATAAGTTGTATTTTAATGGGAGGCTCGTATCGACGGGGCCGTGCAAAGGAAATGAGTGGACAACCTATTATGAAACAGTCGATCTTTCTTCATATATTAAGGACGGGAGAAATGTTATTGCTGCAGAAGTTATGCACCTGCCGGATGTGAAGGCCTGCAATAAAAATAACATGGGGCTGTGTGGAGTTGCAAGGACTTCAAAGGCAGCTTTTCTGCTTGATGGTGTGGTTGCAGATCAAAATGGCACGGCAGTTGAAGATATCTGCACCGATGGGAAATGGTACGTGAAGCAGGAGGACGGGATTAAGTTTATTTCCCCTGTATCGAGTGTATATGCATGCATTTTTGAAAAAGTGGATTGTAATAAGGCAGATATAAACTGGAAAAAGGATTCAACTACTGACGGGTGGTCAAGCCCCGAAATACTTGGCAGCTCATTTATAAATCAAAAATCTTCAAACCTCTGTGGCGAGTTGACGTTTTGGTGCCTTAAGGAAAGACCCATACCCAAGCTGTATAGGACCAAAAGGAGATTTTTAAATGTTACGAATACCAACTTTGGCAGAAGAGACTTGAACGGTTTTATAAATGATAAATATGAATTAAAGATTCCTCCTAATAAATGTATTTTTTTTGAATTGGATGCAGGTGAACTTACCACGGGATATATTAGAGTAAGGCTTAAAGGCGGAGATAGGAGCAGCATAAAGATAATATATTCCGAATGCTATTTTAAGTGTGACGATGGCAAGTATAAAAAGGGAATCAGGGATGACATAAGCGGAGTAATCACCGGCGATTACGATATAATAAACGTTGGTCGGCGGAAGGCAGACTATGAAACATTTTGGTTCCGGACATTCAGATTTATACGCGTCGAAGTTGAAACCGGAGCCGATGGGCTTACGCTTCAAAGATTGGATTATGATGAGACAGGGTATCCCTTAATTGTGAAGGGAAACTATGAATCTTCCGATGCAACCCACGATGGGATGTGGGATGTAAGCATAAGGACATTGAAGAGGTGCATGCACGAAACATATGAGGATTGCCCATACTATGAGCAGCTTCAATATTCTATGGACAGCAGGCAGGAAATATTATTTACATATCAGATATCAAATGACGACAGGTTGGCCCAAAAGTGCATAGAAGATTTTCATAGTTCCCTTATGCCTTTCGGACTTCTGCAATCAAGGTATCCGAGTGAAATAAGGCAGATAATCCCGGGATTCTCGCTACACTGGATCTTCATGCTTCACGATTATCTTATGTATCGTGGCGATATCGATTTTGTAAAGAAATACAGGCCGACAGTGGATGCAATATTGGGATGGTTTGACAGGCACCTGACAAAGCAGGGTATAGTTGGACAAACAGGATACTGGCCCTTTGTGGACTGGGTTGACGGATGGGATTTAAATAGCGTGCCTCCTGCAAACAGGAAAGGGCCTATTACAGTGTACAGCCTCATGTATGCATCAGCGCTCCAAAAGGCCGCTGAGATATTTAAAGTTACGGGAAGAAAAGATGTTTCAAAGGAATATTTGCTAAGAAGCAGAAATATATTGAATGCTGTAAAAGAATATTGCTGGGACAATACAAGGGGAATGCTTAAAGATGGCCCTGATGTTTATGAATTCAGCCAGCATACGCAGATATGGGCCGTGCTTTCTGGGCTTTGCGACAGGCGGGGTGCTAAAGATTTGCTGCTTCGGACAATGAAAATGGATATTCCGAAAGCATCCTATGCCATGTCCTTCTATCTTTTCAGGGCTCTTGAAATATCCGGACTTTATGATAGGACGGATGAACTTCTGGATAAGTGGAGAGATCTTCTGGATTTGAACCTTACAACCTGGGTTGAAGACCCTGTAAATCAGAGAAGTGATTGCCACGGCTGGGGCGCCCTGCCTCTTTATGAATTTCCAGCGGTTATCCTCGGTGTGAAGCCGAAAGATGCAGGATATAAAGGAATAAATATATCTCCCCATATATGCAATTTGAAATATGCAAAGGGGCATGTTTGCACTAAATTCGGTATGGTTTTTGTAAGCTGGAATATAGATAAGAACAGGTTTTATATAAAAATAACTTCACCGGCCAATATAGAAAAGGAAATAATATTGCCGGATGGAAAGCATGAAAAATCATATAATGCTAAGATTTCATTAGAATGCGATTTAATATAGAAAATGAATCTTCTGGAGGGTGGATCAATGGAATACCCTGACAAAATACCCGAATATATAAGGAACGTTTTTAGAAGGCATGGAATAAATATCGAAGACATAATTATTTCCGCCAATGCTGATATTTCCATCGATGAAGAATACTGCGATATATGGATTGCGCTCGATGACAAAAAATTGGCGATGCTTAAAGGAAAAGATAAAAAAGAGAAGATAAAACTTTTTTCGGGATTTAAACTGAAAAAGAATGAAAACATGAATAAGCATGAGTGGATGGAGCAGAGTTTTGAAACATTTCCGTTGGAAGATATAGAAAGCCTGAAAGCCGAAAACATGGTTTCAACCGGAGTGCTTACGGCAAAACTTCATGGTGAAGATAAGGAACTTTGTATGTTCAACAGAGGAAATGCCAAAAAGATTGCGACATTTGTGAAGCTGTTTGAAAAAATAAAAAAGGACCAAAAGCTTACCGAGGAGGATCTCAGGGAAGACGATGATAGGGTATACTGTCCTAAATGTGGGATGCTTTACCCCGACCCAAAAAGAAAGATATGCCCAAGGTGTATGGACAAGAGGTCCATCTTCTTAAGAGTGCTTTCTTTTGTACCGAAATATAAAAAAAAGATATCGTTTATAGTTCTATGCATGTTTTTT
>ENA-UOOI01002211-UOOI01002211.1-fermentation-metagenome-genome-assembly--contig:-NODE-2211-length-17577-cov-22.919758_pt1 | contig 17577 bp, 17 predicted proteins | sample MGYA00245779_ERZ724027 | MGnify/ENA primary metagenome ERZ724027 (study PRJEB28704, sample SAMN03018318) | fermentation metagenome | biome: anthropogenic terrestrial biome; feature: soil...
ATTTGACAGTAAGGTGCTTTTTTATATACTTTTTAGGGTAGCTGAATAGTTACAATATAAATTGCTATGTAATATTATGTAAGACATGGTATTATATTTATATGAAGTGATTTGTGGTAATAGCAAAGTAAAATAATTAATTTTTGGGGGGATTATTTTGAAAATAATTGAGACTGATAGGCTTATTATAAGAAACTGGCAGCAAGATGACTATCTGGATATGTATGAGATTAATTCTGATGGAAAAGTTAATCCTAATGGAAAAGTTAATCCTAATGCAGGATGTTCAGTTGTTAAAGATATGGATGAGATAAAAAATAATTTAAAATCGTTAACATCCACAAATATGTCCTTTGCAATTTTATTAAAGGCAGAAAATAAAGTAATAGGAACTATTGGCATGGATGAAATTACTCCAGATGAATCACTTAAAGATTTAAAGCAGCGGTACATTGGGTACAGATTAAATTCAAATTATTGGGAAAATGGCTATGCTACAGAGGCTGCACAATATTTTATTAAGTATCTATTTGAAAATTTGCATCTAGATTTAATTTGGTGTAGTCATTTCGATTTTAACAAGAGATCTAAAAGAGTAATTGAAAAATGTGGCTTTCACTATAAATTTAGCCGAAATAAAACAGTTAAGGTTTTAGACAACAGAACAATAACAGAATTATTTTATAATCTGACTAAAGATGAATTTTATGAATAATACTCTTATACTGTGCAACAGTGGTAGGAAAATGTGAAGTTAAGTAAAGGGAGTTGTAAAATGGGGTTTAATAAAAAGGTTAATGAAATAATAAATTCAGTGGAGAATTTAGATAATGAATTTGAAGATATATTAAAATTGTCCAGAGGATGTAAGTTTTCAAATTGCAGTCATACAACTGAACCTGATTGTGCAGTTAAGAAGGCGATTTGCGAGGGTGTTCTCTCGGAAGAACGGTTTAATTACTATTACAGAATTAAGCATGAAGTAGAATATGTTTCTGAGCAAAATAATAAAACCAAGGCTATTGACTATATGAAACAAAAGAAACTTTTTCAAAAGCCTTAGTTAAGTGAATTCTTGCTGAATTAGGACGCAAATTTCATATTATTTGTCACAGTGGTACTATATTTTGTATAAATATAGGTACAATTTAATATTATGAGGTAAAACTATAATGTGGAGTAAAACCAAGAAACAATTAGAAAGTATTATATGCGATTCTTTACGAGAAAGAGTAGAATTTCATTGTTCTAATTATAGAATGCATGATGGTATAGGCAGGACATATATAACTGTAGATGGAAAAGAAGTCTATAATATGTGCACTTTAAAAAGAGACTATTACAGAATACCAGTAGAAGGTAATTATTCACAAGTAGAATTTATAGAAACAGTGTATAAGTACTTAAATACTCCAATGGAAGATTGCATGAAAACCCAAAACCCATTAGTAAAAATGCTATTAATTTTAGACAGAAGGATAGGAGAAAGAACATTGATTAAAATGAAAGAAAGTATTGAAAATGAAGATGCAATTATACAGTATTTTTATAGATTGAGATGTGATGCAGAAAAAATTTATTAGGAGGGAATATTTTTCTTATCTGCCACAGCGGTAAATTAGTACGAATCATAGAAGAGGGGGAAAGATATGATAAAGTATGTATTTTGGATATTTAAAATTCTGTGGACTTGCTTATCATTTTTCATTGCTAACTACGTTAGAATTAGATATGATATTGGTTTAGCAATGTTTTTAGTTATAGTTGTACCATTACTACTTATTGGAGATTTTTTAGCAGATAGATATATAAAAGCAAAGGAATAATTTATTTCATAATCTTCATGTTATCTGTCACAGCGGTAATTTTATGTGTAGCAAATTTAATATTATTTGCGAATAACGGGAGGTATATTGTGGAAAATACATCTAAAATCAGATCTCATTTAAAAACATCTATAATGCTGGGGTCATTTGCCTTTGGAATCATGTCGTTTATATTACCTATTTACAGCAAAAGAATTGGCGGGAATGCATTAACTATCGGAGGGCTGTTTTCAATATTCAGCATTGTAACTTTAATTTTAAGGCCATTTATCGGAAAAGCCATAGACAAATATGGTAGAAAGATGTTTTTTGTCAGCGCATTTCTCTTTTATGGAATTTCCATGTTTTTGTTTTCATGTTCAACCAATGTGATCTCTTTATATATAAGCAGATTTATTCAGGCAATAGGTGCTTCATTTATGTGGATTTCGGCTTATTCTATTGCAATAGATATTGCAAATGATGAAAAGAGAGGCGTTGCTATTGGACAGGTAGATGGTGCACATAACAAAGGCGCATTATATGGTGCTTTAATAGGTTTTGTTTTATTAAGTAACTTTACTCTTATGAGAGGCTGGAGTATCTTATTTAAGGGTTATGCGATTTTATCAATAGCAGCAGGTTATATTGCATATAAATATATACCTGAAACAAAGGCAGTAAGTGGTGAACAAACCAAATCTGACAATAATAAATTGAATAGTAATTTTACAAAATTATTATTAATAGTTTTTATAAGTTCTATATCAACATCAATGTTAAGTCCTATTCTAATGATTTATCTTCAAGATAGATTTACCACTAATATTGGAATATTAGCAACTGCATTTATTCCAGCTGCCCTTGTATATGCTTTTTTACCATCAAGACTGGGTGGAATCAGCGATAAATTTGGCAGGAAAATGCCTATGGTTATAGGGTTAATAGGTTCAGGCATAGTTTCTTTATGGTTTACACATATGTATAGTATTCAAGTATTAGTTATACTTTGGGTTTTAGAATCCATAGGAATAGTTATGGCTTCACCAGCAGAAGAAGCATTAGTTCCAGATATAGCAGGAAAAGATATTCGTGGCTCAGCATATGGTTTGTATTTATTTGTATCCAGCATGGGTGCAGCTATAGGGCCTTTGGCGGGGGGATGGTTATACGATTCTTTTGGACATATGATTCCATTCTATCTAAATGGAGCCATATTATTGTCTGATGCTATTTTAGTATTAATATTGTTTAAGAATTATAAAAAAGCCAATTATAGTAGTGGAATGATTATAAAGTAATTCGTTTTATTAACAACAAAAACTGTTTCAGTTTTTATAAGATACCTGACCCCTTGCAGAAGCTAGAAACAGAGCTGACAATTTTTGATTCTAAAAAATGCACTTGATACTTCAGTTAAGGAACATCGCTAATGTATTTTTGTACGAGATAAAGATGAATTTATATTTTATGAAGAGGTGAGTAAAAATCAAAAGGACAATCTCTCCTATTTTGGGAATAGGGATTCTTATATTTGTAATGTATACGCTAATTGTAAGATTTATTATGCCAATATCCGATTGGATTGCAATACCACTGCTTGTAGTAGCAATTGTTCTAATAATTGTAGGTGGATTTAAAGCGAAAGAGAAAAAATAAGTTTTATGCTTTATGAATAAAGTTAGTTTTAAAAAAGTTTCAGATGATATTGTTGAATTAACTAAAAAGAATTATTTAACTTAGGGAAAAGATTATTATTTATGTTGATTAACACTACATCAACACAGTTGTTTAAATGAGCCATAAGGTCGTGCACAGTACCGATATATATTAATGAAAAATTACGGAGGTAATAAGCATGAAACTCAATAAAATATTTATTGTCTTTATATCAATGCTTTTAATTTCGCTAATAGCAGGGTGCTCAAATGGTATTAAAAATGTGGGAGATAAAATAGTAGTTGAAAAACAAATTAATGGAGAAAACAAATATGAAAATAAAAATTAATCTGTGGGCTTTTATATTCTCGTTTATCTGTGTGGCATTATTCTTTATATCAGTGTCATCGCCTGATATAGTTAATTTTATAATTAATTTATTGCACGTACATCCACTAAATATTGTATTATGCATATCTTTTATTACTTTTATATTTGGATTAATTGGGTTTTCTGCATCCACCAGTTGGATGTTATTATTAAGGAGCATTTTAACTACTGTTATTACTTTGTGCTTATCTTTATTCATTTTGTATATTTTAGTTGTTGGCAATCTGTTTAAATTTACCTGATATTACTTATAACTAAGGTATCTGTGACTTGAGAGGGACTGGAAACAGAGTTGACAACTTTTGTTTCTAAAATTAAAAAGGTTCATGGACTAAGAGCCTAAGCTCCTAATTCTTGAACCTATTTTTTATTATTTCTATTTAAATAGCCATAGTTTCTGTAAGGCACCTGGCCTCTAGTAAGAACTGGAGATAATTCATGTTAGGAAATCTTCATTATAGAAGCGCCAGCTTCCTTATATCCCAAATATTTTATAATATTTTTATCTTCATAATTAATTATGACAACTGGAGTTATTGTATTAAGTCCTTTATTTCTCATGAATTCAAAGTCTGCTTTTATAAGCTCTTTACCTATAGTTACGTTTTCTCCTTCATTTATTAGAGCCTCAAAACCTTCGCCATTTAAACTAACTGTTTCTAATCCAATGTGAATTATTAATTCTAAACCATCACTACTCTTTAGTAAAATTGCATGCTTGGTTTTAAAGATTTGAGCTACATACCCATTTACAGGTGAGCATATAATATTGTCTTCGGGAATTATTGCAATACCTTCACCCATCATTTTATCAGAAAACACTGGATCTGGGACTTCGGTAATATCAACAATTTTCCCCTTTATGGGAGAATATATTTCAATATCATTTTTTTTATTAAATAATTTATTAAACATATAGAACCACCTATTCCATTCCAAGCAAATCTCTTACTTGAGTTTTATAAACATCAGCTTTTGCTCCATAGATGACCTGAACACCATCTTTAACCTTAACAATTCCATTAGCACCAAGTTTCTTCCATATATTATCATCTTTAACCATAGACATATCATTAACAGAAACCCTCAATCTTGTAAAGCAGGCATCTACATTTTTAATATTATCTTTTCCGCCAAGTGCATCCACTATATCATTAATTATTGTATTACTTGATGAAATCATTGAATTTTCTTCTAAATCTTCTTCAATTTCTCTTCCTGGAGTTTTTAAATCCCATTTTGTAATTGCAAACTTAAAGCTGAAATAGTATAAGCAGAAATATATTACTCCTACTATAGGAACAAATACCCAGTTAGAACCCTTATCCGATTGCATAATTCCATTAAATATAAAGCTTAAGAAAGGTCCGCCAAAAGCTGCACTGCCAGGTATATTAATTTGCAGCAAATAAGTTACAAGATAAGCAGTCCCTGCAAATATAGAATGAATTACATATAATACTGGTGCCACAAATAAAAATGAAAATTCAATTGGTTCTGTAATTCCGGAAAAGAAGGCTGGAATTACTGCTGCAAGAAAAAATCCCCCTATAGCTTTTTTCCTTTCAGGCTTTGCACACATATACATAGCCAAAGCTGCTCCTGGCAATCCAAACATAGATTCTATAACTTTACCATTCATAGCAAATCTAGTGACATCAATATTAAACATTTGTCCTGGAGTAGCTAACTGAGCCTGATAAATATTAACAGCACCTTGAACTACTTTACCACCTATTTCCATGCTACCGCCAAGGCTTGTAAAGAAAAATGGAAGATATACAAAATGATGAAGTCCAAAAGGAAGAAGAGCTCTCTCGGCTAAACCGTATATCATAGATCCAAAAGCACCAGTGCTTTTAATTAATATACTTAATTGATTTAAGATGCCTTGAAAAAAAGGCCATACTGCAGATAAGGCTAATCCTAAAATTAATGATCCTATAATAGAAACCATTGGGACAAATTTTGTACCGCTAAATATTGATAAAACAGGCGGCAAAGATATATTATAATATTTATTATGTAGATGAACAATTAAAAATCCCACTAATATTCCACCAAAAACTCCTGTATCAACTGTTGGAACTCCTAATATATTTGCTTGCCCTACAAGCAGTTTATCTGGGTTTATTTTGCCAAGATTAATAAGTAAGGTACTCATTGTAACATTCATAACCATATATCCTAAAAAGGCAGATAGTGCTGCAATACCTTTCTCCTTTTTTGCATAACCTATAGCTATGGATATTGCAAAGATTGCCGGCAAATTATTAAATACAATTGATCCTGATGATTTAAGCAAACTAAAAAACAACTTGAAAAATGGAATTTGCAGGAAGGGCATCGTTTTCATTACAGACGGACTTAAAAACGCAGACCCAATACCCATTAATATACCAGCCATTGGCAATATAAGTATGGGGGTCATTAATACTTTTCCTAATTGCTGGAATTTAGCGAAATAGCTTGTTTTCGTCATTTATTCTTCCTCCTAAAATAATAATTATTTCATGTTTAAATATAGAATATTGGCACTGCTTTTTAATATACCAATATTCTATTTAAATCTTGTTATTTAAGTTCAGGCCAATATTCCTTGTTAGCTTCTATTAATTTATCAAGAACCTGTCTTGCTTTTTTAGCAGATACAATAGTTCTGTTAAGAGTTAATGCCTGCAGTGCTTTTTCATATGAACCTTCAAAATAAGCATCTACTGTTAATTTTTCATAAGCTGATTGTGATTCGATTAGACCCTTATAAAATGTAGGAATTTTACCTACAGCAAGAGGCCTTGGCCCATTTGCTGTCATTACAGAAGCAACTTCAACCATTACATCATCATCTAAATTTGAAATTATTCCATTATTTTTTACAATTACTATATATATTTTTTTAAGATTAAAAGCAATGGATTCAGCTACTTCTATCATAAATTCACTGTGTGCATCATTATGAACCATCACAGAACCTTCTGCAGTACCAGCTTTAGCCACTCTTCTGCATTCTTCAAAAACTCTTTTTTCTCTCCCATCAATGACTTCATTTGCTCTTGTATAATTTGGATTTAAATGGCTGACTTTATAATCAGGATAATAATAATATTGTAAATAAGTATTTGGAAGATATTCTGGGAAATCATTAACCATATCCTGTACCATTGCATAAGTGGCTAACCATGATTTATCTCTTTGCTCTGCATCTACAGGAATAAATCCCTTTTCTTTTATTACTTTTCTAAGTTCTGGAACTAAATCATTTCCATTCTCATCATATAAATTAGTAAACCATCCAAAATGATTTAAACCAAAATAAACTGGTTCAAAGTTTTTTGAATCTCTTCCCAAAACTCTGCCATAAGAACGTAATAAATTAACTGGCTGATCGCATATATTTAAAATTCTCTTATCTTCTGGGAACTCTCTTCTTAATGCCTCTGCTACTATAGCAGCCGGATTTGTATAATTTAATACCCAAGCATCTTTAGAATACTTTCTTATATCTTTTATTGTTTTAATCATGTCTCTTATTGATCTAAGACCATAAGCAAATCCACCAGCTCCACAAGTTTCCTGTCCTATTACGCCTAAGCTTAAAGGAATCTTTTCATCCTTTTCTCTCATCTTATAACCGCCGGTTCTCATTTGCATAATTACAAAGTCAACATCTATATAGGCTTCTTCAACCTTTGTAGTATATCTAAAATCCAATTCAGGATATTTTTCCTTGAACAATACTTTTGCATAATTGCCAATTACTTCTTGTCGTTTTTCATCTATATCGAACATAACTAATCTATTTATGGGGAATCTATCCTTTAACTTACATAAACTTGAAAGAAGTCCAGGAGTCCATGTACTGCCTCCACCAACTAATGATACGTTGAATTTTTTCATCTAACAACATCTCCTTATATAATGTATCTCTTGGCATAAAATTTTAATAATCTTACATGTGGTACCATTCATGATATTTTTAGTATAATGTCATATTTTCAATAATAAAAGGTTTTAAAAGGATTTAGAAAACATTTTCACATGTAGTACAATTTACATTTGTGAAAATATTTTCATTTTGTGTGATATAATAATTTAATAGGGCATTAGTACATATTTTATTCACTAAAACTCTATAAAGCTTTACCACATTTTTACTCTTGATGATATCATTTAAGGAGGTAATATATGACAGTATTTGACGCTATTGAAAAAAATCGAAAATTATTAAATAAAAATGAAAATTATTTACTTAAGTATATATTGGAGAATACTGAAAAAGTATCAAACATGCGAATTCAAGACCTATCTAAAGATACTTTTATTTCTACTGCAACCATAGTCAGGTTCTGTAATAAATTATCTTACTCAGGATATGCAGAATTTAAAGCAAATTTAAAAAATTCAATAAACATAGAAAATAACCATAAGATAGTATCAAACAATACATTCTTATTTGATGATATTGCTAAAACTAAAGATTTAATTAATGATTCTGTGATTAACGAAGTAATAGATCTAATCTACAATGCTGAAAAAATAGATTTTTATGGAGAAGGTTCATCTAAAGATGTGTGCATAGATATCTCAAGAAAATTTCATCTTGTAGAAAAAAATTGCAGATATTTTAACGACACAAGCATAATGTATTCTACAGCAAGTGATCTTGATAATAAAACTTTAATTATTGCCATATCAATGTCTGGAGAAACCCCTCAGGTAATCAAGGCTGTGAATATAGCAAAAACACGAGGCTGTAAAATCATATGTGTTACTAATGTAGGGTATAATACGTTAGCTAACTTATCTGACAAATGCCTGTTTATATTCTCAAGTGAATATGAAATAAATAATATTAAATTCAGATCCAGAGTGACAGCTAATGCTATAATGGAATATGTGTTTTTTAGATATTTAGACAAATACAAATAATAATATATAAAAAGACACTTACCAACTTTTAATTGGGAAGTGTCTTTTTATATACCCCTTTTAAGCTCTTATAGAGTTGAGAAATATTTTCATCATTCTCTGACCGTACTGTAATAGAGAATAACGCCCTTTATTTAGGCACCAGTCATAAGTAAGTCCACGTTCAATAATGGCAAAAGACTCAGTTAATTCCATATATGAAAGACTGCTTTCAATTTCATTCTTTTCTATGCCTTCTTTCATTAATCCGGCAATTATTTTATAATACTCTCTACTGGGATCTAAAATATGCCTTGTACCTGAAGTCATGACCTGAAGACCATATAATGAAGACAAGAATGGCCTATATGGTGAATTCTCTAAATTCTTTAATACATAGGCATCAAATGATAATAATATGTCCAAAGAATTCATATATGGATCAATTGTCTTCTCCCATATTGTATAGTCATTATCAAAAAAATAAGCCAAGCTAAAAAGCAAATCTTCTTTTCCTCGGAAATGATGGTAAAAGGTACCACGTGAGGTTTGAGAAACTTCTATTATTTCAGAAATAGTAGTTTCCTCATAGCCTTGTTTAACGAAAAGTTTCCAAGCTGCTTTAATAATTTTATCTTTTGTTTTAATTTTTTTCACATTCATTATTGAAACTTCCTTTGTATAGTAATGCCAATATTATAGCATATTACTGAATCATGTCCAAATGCGGCAGGCAGCTATTTAAATTAAAAGCTGATGTAAAACTGCGGAATTAGAATAAAATTCATTAAAATAATCATTATGGGTATAAATGCAGGCTCCTATGATTGAAAAATCAATATTGACAATTTTACAATAATTCAATACAATTAGGGATATAAAAGTAGAACGGAGTATAGAATTTAATACGGAACGGAGGATGAATATGGAAGCTGATGAAAAAAGCATATATATCACTGAAAACATGACATGGGATGAAAAGTGTAAAACTGTAGAAACAGCTTTATTTATTGGGTTTCATACTGTTTCAGCACATTTTCCAATTGCAGCTTTAAAAAAGGAACATATTGTGCCAAGGATAATGGATGAGCTGCAGCACAGCTATGAAAATAAAGAAGAAATTCCAGAAAATTATGTGTGTGCCACAGATAATGCAAAACCAATACAGGATTTTGATTGGAGAAAGAAAAAAGGGTTGGAAACACTATTTAGTGAAGGAAGTTTTCTACAGGATACAGATTTGGATTTATTGCCTGACAAATTATCATTCAAAATTGCATTTCCAAAGGAAAGCAGCACTTCTGTTATCATTGCGGCCTGCAATTTTGCTTTTAGATTCGGCATGGAGACAACTGCCTATGAAGGACCCATTATGGCACCAGAAGGCTATATTGGAAATTTACTTTTATTTGAAAAAGGCAATGAATGCAGTATTAATTTAGAAGAAAGGCAGCAATGCACAGTAGTACATGTAACCGGCGAAGGACAGGAATTAGAAGACTTCTCCAGTTTCTTGTGTGAAAACTTTCCCTTATTAGCAGATAGAAAAACATGGATAGACCAGCTGCAATATTTTACAGACAGTTTTGCTATGAAAAATCTAGATGGACAATTGGCATATTTAAAAGCCTTTGAGCCTGAATTAAAGGGGAAAATAAAAGCATTTTTTGCACCAGATATTCAAAAGGAGCTTTCAGCTATAGAAAAAGAATTCCCTAAAGTTGAATTCCATAGTTACAAGGAAATGAAGCCTATATATGAAAGGACCTATGACATTCCATGGGAGGTGGATGTATTTGAAGAATTACTTGAAAAAGAAATATATCCATATTTAAAATCAGGAGACAAGGTAGAAATATATGGCGCATTAAGCGAGGAAAAAGCTGTAAGGGACGCATTAACGGAAAAAATCAAGGATAAACTTCTTATGACAGGGGCAGTATGTGAAAGGCTGCAGCTTATATGTGCATATAAACAGGGAATATCATGGATAGAAGAAGTAATGCTGCCAAGGCTAATGGAGCTTAAAAAGACGGATGTGTCAAAAGTTATCATTGCCTTTAAAGCATTTTTACCTAAAGGTGAAAGAAAATGGATTGATGAGGATGGTGCAGTACCTTCCTATAACAATATAAAACAGGATGATCCTGATTACTGGTATGACTTGCCAATAAGGTTTCTACAGGAATTATACCCTGTAGAGGACATTATTAGTGAAGAATTAGGTATTAATAGGGATAACATTGAGCTCATAGAATATAAGGGAAATAAGGATATTACCTATTTATTCCAAGCATATGACAAAGCACAGCACTGCATTATTGAAGAAGAATACAAGGCTGCATATACAGAAAGACAATATCTAGATGAATATCCGCAGATGGGAAAGGTTCATCCTTCTACAGGATATTTATGTGTAGTGATAAATGGGACAAGCTTTTTTAAAAGGAGAATAGCAACGGATTTAGAAAATATATGGGATATTTATCAAAGTAATGTGCTTCCGGAATGCAGAGAATTCATAGACATCAAAGTGAAGGGAAAACCAACTATTGAGCAGCAGCCATTCTTCTCCAGACTGCAGCTGCAGGTTACTGCAAGTGAACCTAATTACAGGCTTAATTCAAGAGAAGATATGATATCCTCCTTAGATGCACTTCACGAGGATATGTATTTTGTAGGTTCAGACTATTTTAAGAATTATGGAATTAGGGAGACTGGAGCTATATTGGATGCTCCAGGGTTAATTCTTCCAATAATAAAAAAGGCCCAGGGGAAACCCACATTTAAGGTAACCTTATATGATCAAATGGCCAGTGAACCATGCATATGTTCTCAGGGAAGAGAAATACACAGCATGGTTTCAAGAGAGCAGCAGAATATATACATTAATAAAATAAATTATGAAAATAAGCAGCTTAATGTTCAAATAAAAGCACATGGGGCTGATCCTAAAATAGTAAAGGCTTATGCAGATTTATTAAACAGAAAGGTTTTATGCAGCAGCAGAATGTTTAAGGGAATCAATAAAATTATATTTGATACAAAAGATGGCATGTACACTGCAAACATAGTAAGTCAGAAAGAGCAGATAAAGGATCTGGATATTAATAGTATTGATTTATATGAGCACAAATTAATTGGATATGATGAATATATGAAGATTATATGCATGCTTAAAAGAGTGCCCGGCATTGCTGTTTATAAAGCAGCAGATTCCTATATGGGAAGAGAAATATATGCAATTGAACTTTTACCTAAGGAAAGCGGATATGTATCCAGGACAAAAAGAATAACCTATTGTCCATCGGAAATTATTAACTGCAGGCATCATGCAAATGAAGTATCCAGCACCAATGCTGCATTTATGCTGATTAAGAAACTTTTGGTGTCAGATGAATATAAGGAGCTGCCTAATAAACTAAATTTGGTAATTGTGCCAATGGAAAATGTCGACGGAGCGGCAATACATTATGAATTACAGAAGGACAATCCTCACTGGAAACTTCATGTTGCCAGGTTCAATGCCATAGGTAAGGAATTCTCCCATGAGGTGTTCAAAAATGACACTATACATTCAGAAGCAAAGGCACAAAAATGGCTGTGGAGAACACTTTTACCGGATGTTTCCGTAGACAATCATGGAGTTCCAAGTCATGAATGGGAACAGCAGTTTTCAGGATATACATCACCATCATTTAAAGGATTCTGGCTGCCAAGGTCATTATTATATGGATACTATTGGACTGTTACAGATGAAGCTTACAAGAGTAATTATGCAGTAAATAAAAAAATAGAAGAAGTGGTTGCCGAAGCAATTGGGGAAAATGAAGAAATCACATCATGGAATAAGGAATGGGCAGAAAGATTCGAAAAATTTGCACATGGCTGGATGCCTAAATTATTTCCTGCAGATTATTATAAAGATATGATTAACTATTGGGTACCATTTTCCTACAATGCTTCACATCGTTATCCCTCTGTACGATTCCCATGGATAACAACTGTGGCATATACAAGTGAAGTTGCTGACGAAACAGCACAGGGTGAATATTTGAACCTTTGTGCCAGAGCACATGTGCAGCACGATTTGGCAATAATAAAGATGCTTATGCACTGCAAATGTGTGTATAAACAATCCTATAGTTCAAATGAAGGACATGTTATCGCTAGCTGCATTAGACAAAGACCAATTATTGTGTAATGCAGCTTTCATAAAAAAATAAAAAAAGGGGGCCGAACTATGGAACTTATTAAATTATTAGGTATCTTAATTGTAATAGTGGGATTCGCATTTAAGCTGGATCCAATTCTCATTGTTTTATGTGCTTCCATTGTAATAGCTTTTGTTGGAGGAATGGGAGTAAATGGATTGCTGGATACTTTAGGGAAGAGTTTTGTGGCTAACAGAAGTATGGCGATTTTCATATTGATTATGCTGGCTACTGGTACGTTAGAGAGGAATGGCTTAAAGGAGGCAGCCGCAAAACTAATTGGCAAGGTTAAAGGTGCTACAGCAGGAGCTGTTATAGGTGCCTATGGAGTTATGCGTGGTATCTTTGCAGCATTTAATGTAAGCTTTGGCGGTGTAGCAGGCTTCGTTAAACCAATTATTATGCCAATGGCAACAGGAGTAATTAAAGCCTCTGGTAAGGTTCTAAATGAGCAGTATGAGGATGAAATTAAAGGCATGGCATCAGGAATGGAGAACATTGCCTGGTTTTTCTGTCAGGTATTATTTGTTGGCGGACCTGGAGCACTGCTTGTACAATCAACATTAAATTCATTAGGTTACAAGGTTGAATTAATCGACCTGTCAAAAGTAGAAATTCCTGTAGGTGTTTTTGCAGTAATAGTAGCAATTATCTATTACTTCTTAAAAGATAAGAAGCTTGTTAAAAAATATTACTATGATAATTCACCAAATAAAAAATAGAAGGAGGCGCAGCATATGTCATTCTTTATGGATCCTAAGGTGTTACTGGGTACAAGATTATTAGAGATTATATATATTATTATAGGCCTGATTACTATTTATACAGGTGTTAAAAATGCCATGGATAAGGAAAATCCATCAAGATTCGGTACTGCATTATTTTGGTGTACACTGGGTGTTGTGCTTGCCTTTGGCAGATGGATACCAGTTAGAGCAGATGGCGTACTGATTATTATAATGACCATCCCAGCCATATTCAAAAAAGTGAAAATTGGAAAGGTGGAAAATCCTGACCCTTCATATACAAAGAAGAAATTTGAAAAAATAGGTATTAAAATCTTTATTCCAGCATTATCAATGGGTATTTTCGCAATTATTTTTGCAATATGGGCTCCAAAATTGGGAGCATTGGTAGGAGTGGGAGTTGGTGTTTTTGTATCAATAATAATATTAATGATTTTCTCAAAAGACAACACTCCAAATGTATTTCTCAAGGATTCAGAGCGTTTAATTTCAATGGTTGGTCCTCTTAGCATGCTTCCAATGCTTCTTGCAAGCTTAGGTGCTATATTTACAGCAGCAGGAGTGGGCAATGTAATTGCAAAATTAGTAGGAAATATAATTCCTAAGGGAAATGTAAATGTAGGCATTATAGTTTATGCTGTTGGTATGATGTTGTTTACCATGATTATGGGTAATGCATTTGCTGCTATTACAGTAATGACAGTGGGCGTTGGAGCACCATTTGTATTAGCTTATGGTGCAAATCCAGTAATAATAGGCATGGTTGCGCTTACCTGTGGGTATTGCGGAACACTATGCACACCAATGGCTGCAAACTTCAACGTTGTTCCAGTAGCCATGCTGGATATGAAGGATCGTTTTGGAGTTATCAAAAACCAGGTAGTTGTAGCACTAATTTTGCTTGTATTCCAAATTGGCTATATGATAGTATTCAAATAAAAGCGAGCTGATACAATTATGGAACCGGATATTTATGCAGATAATCGCCAGATTATGGCAAAGGGAAAAATTATTATTCCTGAACCAGAAGTGTATTAGAAAGCAAATATCTATATAGAAAGGTGGCAATTTTATGAAAATATTAGTTACAGGTTTTGATCCTTTTGGCGGTGATAAGGTTAACCCGGCATATGAAGCAGTAAAGCTTCTGCCAGGCACCATTGCAGGGGCAGAAGTTATTAAAATTGAAATTCCAACAGTTTACGGCAAAAGCGGTGAGGCAGTGGAAGAAGGCATAAAAAAATATAGACCTGACGTGGTCCTTTGTATTGGGCAGGCAGGTGGACGCTCAACTATAACAGTGGAAAGGGTTGCAATTAATCTGGCAGAAGCAAGGATAAAGGATAATGAAGGAAATCAGCCAATTGATAAGCCATTAGAGAAAGATGGAGAAAATGCATATTTTGCAACAATTCCAGTAAAAGCAATGGTAAATAATATTAGAAAGCATGGAATACCAGCTAATATATCATATACTGCAGGGACATTTGTGTGCAATGCCGTAATGTATGATCTGCTGTATATGGTTAACAAGAAGTATCCTGAAATAAAGGGCGGCTTTATTCATGTGCCATTCGCACCAGAGCAGGTTGTTGATCGTCCAGATGGTACTGCCAGCCTGCCAGTAGAAATTACCGCAAAGGCTTTAGAGTATGCAATTGAGGCTATTTTTGTAAGGTAACTGTGACTTGGGTGAAATTGGAAACAAAGTTGACAACTTTTGTTTCTAAAAATTAAAAAGGTTCATGGACTAAGAGCCTAAGCTCCTAATTCCTGAACCTATTTCTTATTATTTCTAATTAAATATCCTTTGCTACTTCATAGGCATCCCATATAGCATTCATTATGTTACTAGCATGTCTGGCATCACCTATTACATAGGTTTCATAAGATTCATTTTTAATTTCGTCATATAGTTTATTTTCATTTTTGTAACCTATTGCAACAACTGCAGTATCTGCTTGTAATTCATCCTTTTTAAATGCTTTATTTATTATTTGCACTCCATTATCTGTAATCTTTAAAGCACTGCTGTGGGTAATCATATTTACATTATTGAACTTTAAGAGATCTATAAGCATTATTCTATTCATATGTGGGATAGGTGTCTCACCGGAAATAAGTATATCAGGCAGAGCCTCCACTATGGTTACATTCTTTCCTTTTTGTGCAAGCCATAGAGCAGTTTCACAGCCTACTAATCCTCCACCTATAATTACAACTTTCTCTCCAGCTTTATTTACATCTAAAAGAACATCTTCTGCTGAAACTACTGTATTCTTATCTATTCCCTCAATATTAGGCTTAATGGCATTTGAACCAGTTGCAATAAATACTACATCTGGCTTTTTACTTTGGATTAACTTTTTATCGACTTCTTTATTTTTTAATACTTTTACCTTTAACTCATTTAATTCATTTTCATACCATGCCATTAATTTTCTATCTTCTTCTTTAAAATCTGGAACTGATCCAGGAATAACATGACCACCTAATTTATCTGTTTTTTCATATAATGTAACTTCATGTCCTCTAAGTGCAGATGTTCTTGCTGCCTCCATTCCTGCAATTCCGCCGCCTACTACCAAAACCTTCCTCTTGTTGTTTGAAGGTGTTATGGCATATTCTTTTTCACGTCCTGTAGCAGGATTTACAGCACAGGAAAGAGGTCTTCCTATAAACATTCTTCCCATACATCCATCATGACATGCTATACATGGACGAATTCTTTTTTCCTGCCCCTTCATTACTTTTTCCGGCCAGTATGGGTCAGTTAATAATCCTCTTCCTATACCTACCATATCTAACTTGCCATCATTTAAAGCCTGTTCTGCCAATGAAGGTACTTCCATTCTTCCTGCTACTATTACAGGAACTTTAACTACCTGTTTTAATTTTTCAGCAAACGGGAGATAACATCCATGTTCCAAATAAATTGGCGGGTGAGCCCAATACCAGGCATCATAGGTTCCACAGTCAGCATCAAAAGCGTCATATCCTGCTTTTTCTAATATTTTAGCTGCTTCTAATCCTTCTTCTACATCACGTCCTAATTCTTTAAAATCTTCTCCTGGAAGTCCGCCTTGTCTCCAATCCTTTATATAACTTTTTATACTATATCTTAATCCAACAGGGAAGTCCTTCCCTACAGTTTTCTTAATCTCTTGAACTATTTCTATTGGCAGAGTTAACCTTCCCCTTAAATCCCCACCATATTTATCTGTTCTTTTATTAAATAGTGCAAGGGTAAATTGATCAAGGAGATACCCTTCATGTACTGCATGTATTTCCATTCCGTCAAAGCCTGCTGCCTTTGCTATATGTGCAGCTTCACCAAATCTTTTAACCATAGTTTCAACTTCTTCAGTTTTAAGTTCCCTGCAGGTAGCAGTAGGATCCCAATAATTCGGTATTGCTGATGGTGCTACCGGCTGACAATCTAAAAATGCGCCTGCAGCACTACGTCCAAGTCCTAATGTTATTTGAATAAATATTTTTGCTCCATATGAATGAACCTTTTCTGTAAGCTCTGAAGCTGTTTGTACGAAATGCACCGGATTCAATGTAATACATGGAAAGCTGGGCATCTTAAGCTTTTCAATTTCATTTTCTACCTTTACAGCCCCCGTAATAATAAGACCAGTGCCGCCTTTTGCTCTCTCCACATAATAATCTATAGCTCTTTTAGAAAAACACCCATCTTCTTCAATAAGACCTAAATTAGCCATAGGAACCATGGCAATTCTATTCTTTATCTCTAGCTTTCCTATTTTGATTGGCTGAAAAATTTTATTCATTGCTAATTCTCCTCGTATAATAAGTTTATAGTCAGTTAAATGACTGCTATAAACTTAT
>ENA-UOOI01002212-UOOI01002212.1-fermentation-metagenome-genome-assembly--contig:-NODE-2212-length-17571-cov-4.089233_pt1 | contig 17571 bp, 14 predicted proteins | sample MGYA00245779_ERZ724027 | MGnify/ENA primary metagenome ERZ724027 (study PRJEB28704, sample SAMN03018318) | fermentation metagenome | biome: anthropogenic terrestrial biome; feature: soil; material...
AAAATATCACTGCATTGAACATGTATCTCTTTTTATTCACCAATCATCACCTCGCAAAAACAGATTTTAGTTTCCCCAGTCATATAAATTTTTAACAAAGCTCAATTTTTTAATGTCATCTTTACTCTTTATGTTGTTTTTTGATATATCGAGTGTATTCAAATTTCTGAGATTCAATAACGGTTCTATGTTGCTAATCTTATTAAAAGAAAGATCGACTGTCTCCAGATTATATAAGTTTGAAAGTGAATCAATATCGCTTATGTTATTATTGGCCAGGTCCAATGTCTTTAGCTTACTCATGGCACTCAAAAGCTTTATATCATCAATCTTGTTACCATATAGATTTAGCTCTTCTAAATTATCCAGTTTATCAATCCCGCTTAAATCCTTTATATGATTTCTCGATAAATCCAAAATCTTAAGCGATGGAAAATATTTAATATCCGCAACGCTTTCAATATCCAAAGTGTTTAGGTCCAATTTCTCTATCCCTTCCAGATCAGTATTATATATTTTTTTACCCTCGATTTTTAAAACGGTCTTTATTACTTCTTCAAAATGCTTATCCTTAAATATTATTTCCTGATTATTGCTCGGAGGAGCATAATCATTCTTCTTCTCTATTCGGCTGTTCTGTTCATCTGAGTTTAGCTTATTCTGCCATGTATATGGATACATATTTGAGATAAAAGCATTTATACAAAATAATATAATAAACAAAATTGAAAATATAAAATATGCTTTTTTTAATTTTTTATTCTTGAAAATATTATTTATCGTATTCTCCAGATTTCTCATGAAATTTGCACCATCCTTATTTCTGATTTTCCAATAGTTGTGCCGGATCAACGTCTCTTAATATTCTTGCAGGGTTTCCTGCAGCTATCTTTTTTGCATCAATATCCTTTGTGACCACACTTCCTGCAGCGGCAAAGCCGTCCTCATTTATCGTCTTGCCGGGAAGTATTGTAGCCTGTGCTCCAACCCTTCCCCCTCTTTTTACGGTTATGCCTTTGAAATGTTTAAACCTTTCCTGGCTCCTGCCGGCATAATTATCGTTTGATGTTACGACTCCAGGTGCAATAAATACATTGTCCTCAATTTCCGAATAAGCAGTAATATAAGCATTGGTTTCAATCTTGCACCTTGCGCCTATATTTGTAAGGTTCTCTATGGAAGCTCCCCTGCCTATAATCGTTTCGTTTCCTATTTTCACATCTTCCCTGACTGTAGCAAGGTCTGCTATTAAAACACCTTCGCCTATTTTGCACTCCGCATATATAACAGCGCCGGTACCTATCAATGTCCCATTTCCGATCCTGCAAGGCTCATAATCGTTTTTGTCTTTAAATATACTATTTATTGACCTTAGAGGTTTCTTTCCGATAACTGCATTGTCATCTATCCTTACATTGTTGCCAATTATCGAACCCCCATGTATGGTGACATTATTCCCGATAACGCAATCATCACCTATGGATACATTATCTTCTATGACGCTGAAATATCCTATTTTAACATTATTGCCAACATTCGATTTAGATGATACATAGTTCAAAACTATCTCTCCTTTAAATTATACATTTCGAGGGTTGAAAAATCCTTTAAAGGAAATTTAACCTGCGTGCCGTCCAATCTTGATTTATATGCTGCAAGGACTATTGAAAGTGCCTTTTTGCCCTCAGCGCCATTTATCAACGGCTCCCTGTCATACCTTATGGCATCTATCATATTCTTAAAAAGCGGGGTATGGCCATGGCCATAAACAGAATCCGGGTCTGACTCCTGTACTCTTAATATTTCATCCTCAGAATCTTTTTGGTCTCCAAACCTCCATGTCTCTATTCTGTTTACAGCAAGCCCTCCGAGACATACCGTCCCTTTTTCGCCGAAAATGCTAAGCGTTTCTTCCAGATTTTTAGGATACACACACGCACTTCCCTCTATTATACCTACAGCATTATTTTTAAACCTTACAAGAACGGCTCCGAAATCCTCTCCTTCTATATCCCTCAGATACGTACCGCACATGGAATATACAGTATCGACTTCCCCGCCAAGCATCCACTGCAGCAAATCTATATCATGAATGCACTGATTCATTAATGTGCCGCCGTCTAATTTCCATGTTCCCCTCCATGGCGACTGCCTGTAATAATCCATATTCCTTCTCCATAATATTCTTGCCGTACCGTTTACTAATTTTCCAAACCTTCCGCTCTCCAATGCCGCCCTCAATTTTTGGACTACCGGGTTGAATCTGTTCTGATGACTTATACATAGTTTCACTTTGTTTGCCTTCGCGGTTTCAATCATTTCGTCCGCATCCTTGATTGAAAGGGCCATCGGTTTTTCACATATGACATGTTTCCCTTTATTCATACAGTAAATAGCTATTTTAGGATGATATCCGCTTTCAGTTGCGACGGTCACAACGTCTATGTCTTCCTTATCGAGCATTTCCTTATAATCCGTATAGACATTTACGCTGCTTCCAGTTATTTGTTCTTCATATTGGTTTTTCCTGGCTATAGCGTTTTCAGGCACGATATCGCATACAGCTTTCAAATTCGCATCATCCTTGTTTTCTATAAGCGCCTTTACATGGTTAGGCGATATCCTCCCGCATCCTATAATCGCAAAATTTAATTTATCCATAACTATACCCCCATTAAGTATATTTTTGCCGTCTAGCAAATATAAAATTTAATGCTTTTTAAATAGCAAAATCATTTTAACTTCGTCAACCTTTAGAAGTCTGAGCATTAAAATATATACTACGACTCCGACTGCAGTCGATGCCAAAAATCTAAATGCAGTTATTACAAGGGAACCGCTTTTAATAATCAGGCCTGAATAATTATATGTAAAAGAAACTAACAAAGCCATAATAATACCTGCAAAAGCAGATTTTGACAATACTATCAAAAGATTCATATAACTTATATTTTTAAGCTTTTTCTTGAATCTTACAAGCATTATCAAAGAAGATATAGTGACCGATGATATTGTAGATATTACCAGACCCTTTATACCAAGCCTTGGAACTAAAATGGTCAAAAACAATATATTGAGGCACACTAATAGTATTCCATTTTTCATCGGAGTTATAGAATCCTTGGCAGAGAAAAACACCTTGTTCATTATGTCGATCAGCGAATAACCAAGGGCTCCAAATACTAAATATTTCAGGCACATTGAAGTCAATTCTGCAGCATTTTTAGTGAATTTTCCATGCTGGAGAAGTATTCTTATAAGCGGGCCTCCGAGTACATACATTCCAAGAATCAAAGGTACCGCGATTATTATGATCAGATTGATCGATTTATTGAAAAGCTCGATAAAATCTTTTTTGTCCTCTTTATTATATCTTTCCGTAAGCATAGGATAAAGCACCGTCGTTATTGAAAAAATAAATACCTGATTGATAATACTGCTTATTTTGCTTGCGTTATCGACAACGGAGATAGAGCCTGCCGCCAGGTGTGAAGCAAATGTCCTATCGACAGTTATATTTATCTGGTTTGCAGCAGTGCTTATAAGTATCGGAATAGAAAGCATGAGCATTTTTTTTACATTTTCATCCTTGAAATTAATATAGAACTTATATTTATAGTCCCTCATAAATGGTCTCTGTATCAGAAACTGGGCTGCAGAGCCTATCAGCGTCGCGATAATGCCGGATATTATGCCATAACGTGCAAAAAAAACAATACCGGCTATTATTATCAGATCCGCTGAAATACCTGTAAGTGCAGGCTGCAGGAATATGCCGTAGGATTGCAGATAGCCCGTCAGTATTCCGCTTATTCCCAAGAATATTATGGATGGCATTACTATCCGAGTCATGCTGACAGCCATTCTGAATTCTTCACCCTTGAAACCGCTTGCAAGTATCCTTATTATAACCGGTGAACCTGCAACACCCAGGACAGCTAAAAATGAACAGGCGACTAATATTATGTTGAATATATTATTATAGAGCATATTAGCCTTTTCCCTGTCATTTTTTACATTTGAAAATACTGGTATAAACATTGTCACAAGTGCTGCATTTACACAGCTGAATATCATATTAGGCGCTGTTGTAGCGATCTTGAATACGTCTGATTCTACTCCGGCTCCAAAAAAAGTGGCTATTACAAATTCCCTTCCAAAACCGGCTATTTTGCTTAATGTAAGAATTATCGAAATCAGCGCTCCGTACTTAGCAATATTCTTTGTACTGATCATTTATTTCCTCCAACCATGCTCATTAGCTCGTCTATTTTCCTTTTCTGATAAAGCATATCAGATTTTAATTCCCTTGAAAGTATGCATTGTCCGCCTTTATAAAGAATATAATCGAGTATTTTTATATACATATTTTTATAGTCCGGATCACCGAGCACATAATTATGCCACAGTATAGCCGAAGTGCCCCTATATTCACAGATTAAATCGATGACAATTTTTATACGGCGCCACTTTTCATCAAAGGGGATATTCTTATCCATTATGTTCCCATCCATTATCACCAATGGGATTTCATATATATCTATTATATTATCATTATTAACATCATAAGGCAAAAAAGGTCTCGCGGTTGCAGCCCTGAATCCGTTATGATCCGAATATCCAAGTGTCGAATCAAACATAATGCCGGCTTTCCTCAATACGTTCCACGAATTCGGAATATCAAATCTTAAATAATGGTTCCTGCCGCTTTTGACTTTTATATCCGTCGCTTTCTCGATGGACATAATCTCTTTTTTTATATTTTCCACATTATCGTAAGAAAAATAATTCGTATGGATGCCTATGATGCAGCCATTATCTTCTATAAGCCGTATATCCTGAATTATATCGCTTAATTCATACCTCTTGCCCTTTCGGTTCTTTCTACCTTCTATAAAGTAAAATTCCGATTTGACACCCCTCTTGCTTTCAATATTCATGTAATTTCTGAATTGGAAATGCGTATTATATATAATCGATCTTGTCAAGGTGTCAAATCTCTTTGCAAAACTTATATTATTATCATATAATAGCTCTTTTGCATTATGCAAAAACACATATTTGTTCCTGCTGTTTACGCTGTCTACATCATGAGTCAGCAATATTCTGAAGTGCTCATTACTTAAATTCAACTGCTGATAAAGCATTTTTATGGAATCCAGCAATATCCTTGAATGCGCATCAAAAAAAGGAAAAGTTATCTTATCCTTCCTCATGCTATAATCAGCTAAAAATCTCCCGATTGCATCCCTTTTTTTGATTATGTATTCCTCTTTGCATGATATTAAAAAGAATGAAACGGATAATATATCAAATTTAAAATATATATTGCCGTTAATCTTGCTAAAGGGCTCATCGATATCCCGCAAAAAAGATGCAAATAAATAGTTTCCATATCTGTGAAAATACAAAACGGCACCTTTTGTTTCTTCACGGGGTATATAAATAAATTTGCTGCCTACAGGCTCCGTTCCATAATATATATTTATACAACCCCTTTTATACCCGTCGGAAACACAAACATCATCATTATATCCCTCTGTAAGATAAAAGAAAGTATATATGACTCTTTTTATATGGATGCTAAAATTATTCTTTATAATATTGTTTAAGATAAGGTTTATCATATTCTTACACCTTAATTATTTTTCTGACAATATTTTTATTTTTCCTTGCGATATTATATATCATTTTTATTAAAGGACTGCTCTTATATATATTGTATATTATTTTTTGATTGCCGCCAAACTTCCTAAAATAACTTTCAATGCTTTCCTTTACCGAGCCTTCAAAATCAAACATTGCTGAAACATTTGATGCAAATTTTATTCCCTCCCATAAAAGCAACGATTGCGCACCGGTATTTCTGTATTCAGGGTCCGCGCCGCCCATCAGATAATACGTGCATCTTGCATCATATATCAAATATACTGCAGCGATTGCCCGGCCATCCTTATTTACGGCAAAAAGCATCTTCCTGCTGTTGCTTTCTTGCATTGCCTCGTCTAAATTTACAAGCAAATCCAGCGTATAAGGCATTTCCATATCTTGCCTTGCATATGATTTTTTATTTATTTCGTAGAATCTTTTTATATCCGGGTCGGATTTAACTATTAAACCATTTTTCATAGCCCTTTTGATTTCATATTTAATATCATAATCAAAGTTTTTGTAAACAATATCTAAATCTTTGATGTTCTCAAGGACATAAGTATAATAAACGTTTAGATTATAACCCTCCCATATGAATGGCAAAAGATTGGAGAAATTATAGCTGAAGCTATAATCAAGCTGTAGAAAATCAGGTAAGCTATGAATTATGGCTTTTATTATATCGATTTCCCTTGATAAACGCTTTGAATGCTTTTCCTCAGGATTTAAAGGCGGTAATAATATGCCAAGCTGCGGTGTCAATTTGGGATTTCTATAAAACCTGCCATATGTATGCGGCAGTGCAATGCCGCCTATTATTCTGCCATTTTCTTCGCATACCAATATCCTCAAAGCATCTGATACAGCTTTAATAAAAAAACTTTTATTAAATATATTCCCCTGCGGGGACGAATCCACAAACTTATCCCATCTGTCGTATTCATCCTCACCAATATATCTTAATTTCATGTTTTTCATACAAATCTCCCACTGCCATGTGATAAATATTCCATTCAGTATGCTTATGTTATAAACTTTAAACATGCTAAGCTTTTGCTTAGCATGTCTATTACAATTTAAAAACCTTTTCTTTATCTACATCATATTTAGCAGTTGCATTTCTCGTATCGAGTATTAATTTGGCATTCTTTATTATGGAATTATAATCATATTTTGAATGATCTGTTGTAATTATCACTATATCAGCATCTCTTATTACATCGTCATTGATATCTATTGACTTATAAACCTTACCCTTATGCTTAAATTCTGGTATATAAGGATCATTATATTTTACCAACGCATTTTCCTTCTCAAGATTTTCTATTACCTTGAGAGCAGGCGATTCCCTTAAGTCATCGATATCCTTTTTGTATGCCACACCGAGCAGCAGCACTTTGGAACCATTCAACGGTTTTTTATGCTTGTTAAGTACTTTGGCAGCATTTTCCACAACAAATTCAGGCATGTAATCATTTATTTCTCCGGCCAATTCAATCAATTTGGTGTGGTAATCATACTCCCTTGCCTTCCATGTCAAATAGAAAGGATCGATCGGTATACAATGCCCACCAAGTCCCGGTCCCGGATAAAACGGCATAAAACCGTACGGTTTTGTCGACGCCGCATCGATAACCTCCCAGACATCGATACCCATTCTTGAACATAACACTGCCATTTCGTTTGCCAAAGCGACATTTATATTTCTGAACGTATTTTCAAGAATTTTTTCCATTTCTGCGACTGCAGGAGATGAAACAGTATAGATCTCGCCTTCGAGAACATTTCTGTAAAGCGTCGCAGCTATTTCAGTGCAATCCTTTGTGACTCCTCCAACAACCTTGGGAGTATTTTTTGTCTTATAATACTTATTGCCAGGATCAACTCTTTCAGGCGAAAAAGCGAGATAGAAATCATCACCGCATTTAAGACCGGTTTTCTCCAGTATGGGTTTTACAACTTCCTCTGTCGTTCCTGGATAAGAGGTGCTTTCAAGCACAACAAGCATACCCTTGTGCAGGTATTCTGCAATACTCTTTGTTGAATTGACAACATAAGATATATCAGGCTGCTTATATTTATCAAGAGGTGTCGGAACGCATATTGCAACAGTATCTACATTCTTGATAAAGCTAAAATCCGACGTTGCCTGAAGCCTTTTCTCTTTTACAAGTTTCGAAAACTCCGCGTCAACAATATCTCCTATATAATTATGGCCTTCATTTACCGATTGTACTTTTTTCTCCTGAACATCAAATCCAATTACTTTATAGCCTGCTTTTGCTTTTTCTACTGCAAGGGGCAGTCCTACATAGCCGAGGCCCACAACCCCTACCACAGCTTTTTTATTTTCTATTTTTTCCAACAAATCCTGTTTATAAGACATCAATTTGCCTCCTCTGTTATTCTGTAATAATAAACACACTTAATTATACTATTCTGTAAGAGCATTATCAAATAGTTCAAATTGTAACTTCGATTCGCCAAACCTTCGGTTTATAATTGATGTGCATATTTTATATTTGGAGAATATTCCTCAAATAATTTGTATACACCATGTAATATGTACTTGTGATGTTTTAAACATCACAGTCACTGCATATTTATTTTATAAGTTGGTACGATAGATTTTAAGTATTTTTTGATCGCATAATCATCGCTTTCATCGATTTTATGAAAATCATTTAATTCATTTATCAATATATTATAATCTATTCCGGTCAAATTACCAACAAATATTTTTTCATGGGCGGTTTTCTTAAGGCCCTCCTCTGCCATCAACACCTCTTCATAGAGTTTTTCACCGGGGCGGAGTCCTGTAAAGACGATCTTTATGTCCTTATCGGGTTCAAGGCCTGAAAGCCTTATGAGATCCTTTGCAAGGTCTATAATTTTAACTGGTTGTCCCATATCCAGTACGAATATTTCGCCGCCCTTTGCCATGGCTCCTGCCTGAATAACAAGCTGTGCCGCCTCCGGTATGGTCATAAAGAACCTGTTTACTTCAGGATGTGTCACAGTAACCGGGCCCCCATTTTCGATCTGCTTTTTAAAAAGTGGTATGACGGAGCCATTGCTTCCTAAAACATTTCCGAATCTTACCGAAACAAACTCTGTTTTACTGTATTTATCGATGGACTTTATTATCATTTCACATATCCTCTTTGTCGCACCCATTACATTCGTAGGATTTACAGCCTTATCAGTGGAAATAAGCACAAACCTTTTAGCGTTATACTTATCAGCGCACTGGGCAACATTAAGCGTTCCGAATACATTGTTCTTTACAGCTTCACACGGGTTATCCTCCATCAGGGGCACGTGCTTATGGGCTGCGGCATGAAAAACAACATCCGGTCTATATTCATTGAATATATCATCCAGTCTTTTTTTGTCCCTTACAGACCCTATTATTATCTTTAAATTCAAATCCTTATAGAGAAACTTGAGCTCGTTTTGCAGATCATATGCGTTATTCTCATATATATCAAGAATGAGAAGCTCTTTGGGATTAAACTTTGCAATCTGCCTGCATAACTCCGAGCCTATGGACCCTCCGCCTCCTGTAACTAAAATTATTTTATTCCTTAAATATCCGGCAATATTTTCTATATCAAGCTTTATCGGTTCCCTTCCCAGCAAATCCTCGATATCTATATCTCTCAATCTGTTCAATGTCAAGGATGATACATCATCCAGCATATCATTGACACTGGGAAGGATCCTCACTTTCCGTTTTACATCCTTGCATATGTTTATTATTCTCTTCTTCTGGAACTGAGGTGCCGACGGAATTGCAATGATTATTTCATCTATGGCCTTCTTCTTGACTATCCTTGCAATATCGCTGCTGTTTCCTATCACTCTAACGCCATTTATGAATTTACCGCGTTTATATTTATCATCGTCGATAAGCCCTACGGGATAATACCCAAGCTCCTTGTTTTTCTGCATTTCTTTTATCATTCTCGCGCCCGCAGCTCCGGCTCCTATTACCAGCACATTCTTAAATGCCGACTTTTCTTTCTTGCTCCAGAAATAAGCAAACCAAAAAATCCTGTATGAAAATCTTATTCCCCCGACTAAAAGCATTATGAGCATCCATGATATCACATATATGCTCCTTGGCATCTGGATGCCAAAAATCAGCCCGTAAATATAACTTGCTATCGTAGATATGGTAGTCGCACTGACAATGGATATCAGCTCATTGACGCTTGCATATCTCCATAAACTGCTGTATAGCTTGAATAAATAAAACACAAAAATAAAAATAGCAGTTATGACAGGCGCCGAAGTAATATACCTCTGCATATCATGCTTTGGTATCCTGAGATATAAATCATCAAGGGAAAACCTCAAGTAAAGCCCGATCAGTATGGACACATTTATAAGTATTATGTCTATTATCATCAAAGTCAATATCCTGCATCTTTTCAGGAAATTCCTTATAACCTTCAAAATATCACCCTTTCAAAACGTTTTGCCGGAACAGTCCAACAGTTTTCATCTGTTCTCTATAAGCTGCTTCGATTGTTTTATTATATCATCATCAGGAGCTTTGTCATAAGCCTCGTTTATCATCTTCATAGCTTTATCATGCTCTCCATTTTCAGAATATGCCAAAGCAAGATTACACAAATATTCGGCATTATCTCTTTTAATGTGTACGGCTTTTTCAAAATACTTTATGGAATCCTCAATATCTCCTGTAAAAAATTTGCATAGCCCAAGTTCATTGTATATTTCCGAAAAGCATTCCCCATTTTTTAACAGATTATTCAAGAGCAGCTCTGCCTTTGCATAATTTTCAACTTTTCTGTAAGCAAGCGCTGTATAATAAATGGCTTCGCTCCACTTATCATATTTTTCGATAAGAGGTATCAATATCCTTAAAGCCTCCTCTATATGATTGCTATCGATCGATTGTTTAGCATGTTCAAAATTCCTCTGTGCACTTACTGCATCCATAAGCCTCTTGAGTTTATCCTTGTATTTGGGATCGCCAAGCGCACGATATGAATCCCCCCATATCTTCAATGCCATATCATATTCTTTCTCCTCCGCATAATAAAAACCCAAATAAAAACCGGAGTATGGGAAATCCGGATACTGCCTTTTCAGTTCAAAAAATATATAAAATGATAGATCATGGTAAAGCCTGTAATCTTTTCGGTTTTTATTTTTTAGAGACTGCTCAGCCATTTCTTTTAAAACTATGGCAGTATTGTATTTTATCTCTTTCTCTTTCTTATGTGTGAAACTCAAGGCATTAAAATATACGATGGAATCAAAATATTTCCGTTTTTTAGCATACTCCAAAGCATTTTTCAGAATATAATTTTCTATTTTATTATCATAATCCATTAATATTTTTAAATATGAATCATTATATTTGAAGCTGCTGTCGGAACCCATCACAAAGATGATGGAAGATATAATTTCATTTAATTTTATTGAATCTATATATTCTCCTGTTTTAATACCGTTTAACAGATATTCACTTTTTATAGGCAGCAATACATCTTTTTTGATGCATAAATTGTTTTTTAGGACAAGATCTTTTTTCAACTCAATGAATAATACATACTTCAGCCTGTCTTTCAACTTATCTTTTAATATTCCCCATAGTTTATCTTTTCTTTCACTGTTGTATTCCATTGCAAATACCCCTTACATCGAAGATTGACAGAATAATTATACCACTATTGTTCAGCACTTGCATTAAAAATAAAGTCTATAAACTTCAATTTGAAATTCAAATCACGTATAAACAGGATCATGCTATTTTGAGCAATGAATGAGCATTACGAAAGTTTTGATAAGTTCTATGAAATTTTATAATATATTTCTTTCACTTTTTATTGCATTTTAATATATCATAAATTATAATATTGTTGTTTTTAAACCAAATTATATTTATTCGCTTTGCAGAAGCCTGAAACTTTGTGCAATGAAGTTTTGGGCTTTTTGAATGTAAATATCTATACAAAAGGTGGGATAATTAAAATGTATAAATTAGATCAAACTCAAACTCCATTATTTGATGCACTAATGGAATATGTAAACAGAAATACAATCCCATTTCATGTACCAGGCCATAAAAAGGGGCATGGTATGGATGATAAGTTTAAAAATTTTGTAGGCAATAATGTTTTATCAATAGATGTCACTGTGTTTAAACTAGTTGACAGCCTGCATCATCCAACCGGACCTATTAAGAAGGCTCAGGAACTTGCCGCTGATGCATATGGCTCGGACAGGGCATTTTTTTCAATCAACGGTACATCCGGAGCCATACAGGCCATGATCATGAGTACGGTGACTCAGGGTGATAAGATAATAATCCCCAGAAACGTTCATAAATCCGTTACAGCAGGTATAATATTGAGCGGGGCGGTGCCTGTATATATGAGACCTGAAATCGACCATACAACCGGTACGGCCTTGGGTGTAACACCACAGGTGGTTGAACAAACATTGATGGACAACCCTGATGCAAAGGCAGTGCTTATTGTAAACCCGACATATTATGGTGTCGCATCGGATATCGAAAAGACCGCCCGCATTGTCCATTCTAAAAATATTCCCTTGATTGTCGACGAGGCTCACGGGCCGCACCTTAGCTTTAATGACAGGCTCCCTCTATCCGCTTTGGACGCTGGAGCGGATATGTGTGCCCAGAGTACCCATAAAATCATAGGTTCACTGACTCAAAGCTCCTTGCTGCATGTAAAGGGAAACAGGATCGATCATGATAGAGTTCAGCAGGTCATGAACATTCTGCAGACGACAAGCCCATCATATATATTGATGGCTTCCTTGGATGTAGCAAGAATGCAAATTGCTACAAAAGGAAAAGAGCTTTTGGACAAAGCTATAGATCTATGTGAATATGCAAGGGCAAAAATAAATAAAATACCCGGCCTTTACTGCTTCGGGAATGAAATACTGAAAGAAAAAGGCGCTTTCGGGTTCGATCCCACAAAACTTACTATTTGTTGCAGGGGTATGGGAATTACCGGATATAAAGTGGACCAGCTACTTGCAGATAAGTATCACATACAGGTTGAATTGTCTGATTTATACAATGTGCTTGCAGTAGGCTCCTTTGGAGATACAAAGGAAAGCTTTGATGCGCTGATTTCTGCTTTAGGGGAAATAGCGGACAAATACTCGGCAAAATCTGTAAAGCAAAATGATGTTCTTGATATTCCCGAAATACCAAGGCAGGTATGTACACCGAGAGAAGCATTTAACAGCATGAAAGAACCTGTAGACTTAAAGAGCAGCGCAGGCAGGATAAGCGGAGAATTTCTTATGGCATATCCTCCAGGAATACCGGTTTTATGCCCTGGAGAAGAAATAACCAAGGATATAATCGATTATGTCGAAGTCATGAAGGATGCCGGCCTATACGTACAGGGAACAGAAGATCCTGAGATCAATTATATACGGGTATTAACAAAATAAGCCGTATGTTTTTCACTAAAAATCAGGTGCTGCATGATGGACAAATGTCCATCATGCAGCACCTGATTTTTAATTCTCAACACAAACTCGCATATATATCTAAAAGCTTATGCTCCATATTGCCCCAGTTATACGACTCCCTGACAGCTCTTATTCCATTTTCCCCGAGTGTCTTGCAAAGCTTCGGGTCATCAAGGAGTTTTAAAATCGCATCTGCAATGCTTCTCGCATCGTTTGGATCTACGATGATGCCGCTGTTATATGCAGTAATAAATCTTTTCACGGACGGTAAATACCCTCCAATAACAGGCACTCCGCATCCCATATATTCAAACTGTTTTATGGGTATGTTTTTCGCATATCTTGGATAAGGCAAAAATGCCACGACGCCCATCCTTGATTTTTTGATATAATTCTCTACTTCTTCATGAGAAACACGCCCGATATACTTTATATTCCTGGAAAGGTTATTTTCTTTGATATATTTATATACTGCCTCTTTAACATCCTCATCATCGAAACTCCCTACAAAAATCATACTTATATCAGGCTTCTTGCTGCGTATAATATTTATCGCCTCTATTAGTTTAAGGGCACCTCTTTCTATGGATATCCCGCCTTGATAGATAACATCATATTCTTTCTCTACTTTTTCGCCGTCATCCGTCTTGAAATCCGTAAAATTATAGATGATATCGACATTATTATTAACCTTCGAAAATCTTTCTTTATTGTAATCATCCGTGCTTATTATATAGTCGAGCTTGGATGCAACATTTATCTCTTTCCTGTTGACATATGAAGCCCCGATTGGTTTTATAAATTCAGGTATTTTCCTTGACATCGTGATCATTTCAGGATAATATTCGTGTACGTCATATATTATTTTACAGTTGGGAACAAGCTTCTTTAATTTAAGTACTTTCAGTATTATTTCAAAGTCGTGAAAATGATATATATCAGCATTGATTTTTGCCGCCTCTTTTATGACTTTATCTACCAGGAAGTACCTTTGAATCAGCGATTTTGCCTTTGGTATTCCTATTATATGCACTCCTTTTACTATGTCCACCTTTTTATCATAAGGAGCAATAAGATATATATCATTGTACACTTTTTTCAAAGACATTATTTCTTTATAAAAAATCCTGCTGTCAAAGGCATTATGTCCTGTAGTCATGACGCATATTCTCATTTATAAACAAACCTCCATATTGACAAAAGCAATAGCGATAACCAGGATCATATTTTCCAGTACAAAAAGCCATACTTTTCGGCTTCTTCCTTTTTTATAGCCGACTTGGTATCAAGACAAACAGGCTTTTTATTCATCAATTCAGCCATATGTTTAATATTATCCAGATCTATTCCCTTCTGCCTTGCAAGTATTAATACGGCATCTGCATCCTTTAAAGCCCCATCCTGGGTATCTGATTTAAATTCGTACTGCGTAGGCACAGCAGGATCATACGCTGCAACATGTGCACCCCTATCTTGAAGTATCTTTATTATATCTATAGGGGGACTTATCCTGTCATCATTCGAGTAATCCTTCATTGCAATTCCAAGGATGGCAATTTTCGATGTGGAAATCTTCTTTCCAACCTTGCTCAGCAAATTTTCCACCTTATCCGAAATAAACTTCTGCAATCCTTCATTTTTCTTTCTGCAAAGCCTCAATATATCAAGGCTTACGCCTAATTGTTCCGCCTTAGGCTCCAGGTAATAATATGCATTCGGAATGCAATATCCGCCAACCCCCGGACCGGGCGTAAGCAGATTTACTCTTTTGTGGGTGTTTGCAAGCCTTATGGTTTCGAAAATATCTATGCCAAGGGATTCTGCAAATCTTGCAAATTCCTGCACCATGGCAATATTTACATCCCTCTGGACGTTTTCAAATACCTTCGACGTTTCAACAACCTTTATACAGGAGGCTTTGTATATTTCAGCCTTGCATATCGCTCTTAAAAGCTCAGAGGCCCTTTCAGCGCTGACATCATTTATGCCGCCGACAAGAGTCGGCATATTCTCAAATTCATCAAATGCATTGCCCTCTGCTATTCTTTCAGATGAATATGCAAGATAAAAGTCACATCCTGCCTTCATGCCGGATTCCCTCTCAAGAAGAGGCAGCAGCAATTCTTCAGTAGTTCCCGGAATGACCGTGCTTCTTATGATTATCAAAGTTCCCTTTTTCATATTCCTTGCAATTACGGTACATGCATCTTTTACATAATCGATAATATACTTTCCGTCAACAACGGGTATACCTACCGTGACGATTATGTTCTTGCTTTCGCTCACGGCCTCTTTTGCATCACATGTGGCTGTATATTTCTTTTCATCAATTTCCCTTTTCAATATATCACGAATACCCATACCTGAAAACTTTTCGGTATGGTATGTGATACCTGCATTTAAATCGTTCACGAGTTTTTTGTTTACGTCTACGCCGATTACCCGGTATCCTCTCAAGGAAAAACTTAGAGATAAAGGTAAGCCCACATAACCCTGGCCAAAAATACATACTTTTTTATCTGATATAATCTCGTCCTTTTCATCAATTTTTACATTGTAACTCAGTTTAATTCACCTCTAAACATTAGTATATTAAATATTGCCAAAGCTCTTGAAAGCTGGAAAAACAATATGGCCTTTAATATTATACCACCTGAATTCAGATAATCAACCTGTGAAAAAGGTATCAATATTTTTACACCATATTATTAATTATAGACATATTTTAAGTATAAAAAATAAACAAATTATTAAAAATTCCTTAAAATATTAATACCTTCTTATATTCTTAACGTAACCAGATATATATTCATCGCTCTTCCCGATAAAATAATTTTCATACTCCTGCGGCGTATAATCTATCAATTTATTGTAATAATTGACGACATTTATAAAAAAAGATGTTATATACTGCAGTTTTTCTATATTATCCTTCAGACTTTTATTTAATGCGTTTTTAATATTTTTCCTTAACTTTACTATTTCATTTCTTATGGATCCATAATATAATGAGCATCCATTTATATATTTCACCCTTTCAAAGCTCATAACAGCGGATTGTACATATAAAGGAAACAGCGAATCCAGAGCATCCTGGCAAAAAAGGCTGCTGCCGTTTTCATATCCGCTTATTATTTTCTTAAATTGAAGCAGCACATCATTGGCTTTTTTTCTCATATGAGGAATAGTGTCAACGATCTTCTTTACTTTATCCGCACCCTCCACGCTTTTTTCAATCAGAATGCCTAAGACACTTGATGCATCTTCATAATATCTTTTTTCGCTTTCCATCTGCGCGCCATTTTTAATAAGATTATTTATATTGAATCTTTTATTGTTAAGAAAAAACGAATAATAATAGAATAATCTTGCAAGACTTTTTAAAGTATCGTCGTCTTCTATATATTCACCCTGTTCATCTATGAAAATCATTCCTTGGATTTTTTTCAGCGGAAACATCAAAAAACTCCTGCGGTATACTATCTGATAATATTTATTGCCGTTAAAGATGACAGGATTTGAAACCATAGGGACTTCGCCTTTTTTTGAATATTTATTTGCAATTCCCTTGTACTTGCCTAACCTCAAAGTATATATAGACATTTCACATCCTCCGGATTTATTCAAGCATTCTGAGCTTGAAAAGTCTCGACCGCCTTGTAGACTCGTTTAAAAACCTAAATAATATACCTCTGTATATCATCGTAAACAATAATACAAACAATCCTGCTATATATTTCAATATACCGGGCACATTCCGCGGCCATGTTATAAATGACAAACCTCCGAACAGATAATAAATCAGCAATATCAAGATGGCATTAGGTATCATCCATTCGATAAAATTATCCTTCATAAATGATACACAGGCAGAAAAAATATTGAGTTCCGTTACGTAAGACTGGTATATAAATTCAAATATTGGGTTTAACAATACGATTACGGCAATATAAACAATCAAATTTATAACAAACCCACCTGAAATATTCTGTATTATCCTTAGAATCAACAGGTTATACACAAGCGATGCAATCCAAATATAAAAAGTTACATTTATTACCCTTCCCAAATATGGTGTAAAACTGTTTTTGAAATCGTAAATGCTGACAACCCTGCTGTTTATTATTTCCTCAATCAAATACAAGTATGAACTGATGCAGGCTGCAGAAACCAACGCAACCAGTATCCCGCCTACGAAATAAAGTCTCGATGCCAATGCGTATGTAACGCCCATCAAAGCCGAATATATGATAAGTACAAATGATACTTTCCAGTTTATGACCGTTAATTTAAAAGACCTTTTTACAGTATTTATATAGTATTTTATCATAAGCCTTGTAAGCTCCAAATGCAATCCCTCCCGTAAACTTCAATTTAGCCGTTCTTTTTTCCTCTTTTTATCACCATAAATAAAAATTTTGGAAT
>ENA-UOOI01002213-UOOI01002213.1-fermentation-metagenome-genome-assembly--contig:-NODE-2213-length-17570-cov-47.397773_pt1 | contig 17570 bp, 14 predicted proteins | sample MGYA00245779_ERZ724027 | MGnify/ENA primary metagenome ERZ724027 (study PRJEB28704, sample SAMN03018318) | fermentation metagenome | biome: anthropogenic terrestrial biome; feature: soil...
TATCAGGAGGCAGAAAAGGAATACGGCTATCTTTACGGATACATTGAAGATATCCTGAGCTCTGATCTGACGGAAAGCGCACAGAAATATCAGCAGATTACAAAAGCCATTGACCGAAGCACCGCCATTCATTATCTCCTGTTCGGGATTACCATTCCTCTGACCTGTCTGATGATCGTTTTATTCAGCAGGGAGATCACCAAACCCCTCAGCCGGCTGGCTTCCTGTGCCCAGGAGGTGACATGCGGCAATTTTGACGTTTCGATTAAAGAGGATCACACCAGCGGCGAAATCCGGATCCTCTTTCAAACCTTTCAGATGATGACGGCAAGCATCAGAAAATACATTCAGGAGTTACAGGAAAAACAGAAGCTGGAGCGTATGCTCAGCCAGGAAAAGCTGAACAACCTGAAAATGAAAAGTGATCTTCAGGAGGCAGAGCTTCGGGCTCTGCAGTCCCAGGTAAACCCCCACTTCATTTTCAACTCCATCAACATCGGTTCCAAAATCGCAATGCTTCAGGGGGATAATGCGACCTGTGAATATCTGGAGAACTTTGCGGATTTGTTCCGGTATAACCTGAAAGGTCTGGGATACCATGCAACCCTGCGGGAGGAGATTGATCACGTCCGGGCCTATATGAACCTCCTGTCCGTCCGGTTCGGCGATCTGATCCGGTTTCGGATGGATGTTCCGGAGGATGGGGAAATGGATCGCTTCCTGCTTCCCTGCATGACCCTGCAGCCACTGGTGGAAAATGCATTTATTCACGGAACCAGTCAGAATGAAAACGGCGGGACGATTGAACTGAAGGCGGAGAAGCAGAATGGACAGATCAGCCTGACTGTTGCCAATACTGGAAAGGAAATCCCGACTGATCTGATCCGCCTCCTGCTGAGCCAGAAATACGTCCGGCAGAAGGATGACAGGAGAAAGGGACATACCACCGGGATCGGAGTGGTCAATGTCCTGAGCCGGCTGAGATTGTTTTACCGGCGGGAGAATGTAATGGAAATCCGCTGTGAAAATGGCTGGACCCGGGTGATCCTGACCCTGCCGTTTGAAGAAGAGGAAAGAAAAAAGAAGGAAAAGGAGGAAAAAAGATTTGAAAGCTCTGATTGCCGATGATGAACCGATTGCAGTACAGTCCCTGGTATATATGGTAAAGAAGCATTTCCCTTCCGTGGACATCGTGGGCACGGCCCGGACCGGCAGACAGGCGGTGGAAAAGGCCATCCGGCTTTCTCCGGATCTGGTGATCATGGATATCAGCATGCCCGGGCTGAATGGGCTGGATGCCATTCGAAAAATACAGGAGATTCACTCCTCCGTCCGCTTCCTCATCATTACCGCCTACGATTATTTTGATTATGCAAAGGAATCGGTTTCCCTGGGAGTGGAGGAATTCCTGCTGAAACCGGTGAAGGAAGCCCGATTTACGGAAGTGATGGAAAAAATTATCCGGCGTATCGGGCAAAGCCGGGAAAAAATCAGGGAACAGCTGGAACAGCAGGAAAGGATGAAGCTGGCGGTTCCGGTCATAGAGGCAAGCCTGATCCGTTCCCTGTGTCTGTCCGACGAAGCCGATGAGAAACCGGAGCATTGTTTCCGGATGCTGGGGATCCGGGAAACCTGCGGCTATATGCTGATCCTGGACGTTCCTTCCCGGGACGGACAGACGGAAAACCGGAGCGAAGCAAAAAGTCAACAGGATAAAATATACGAAAAGTTGAGAAATCTGCTGCATTCCTGCTGTTCGTGCATTGTAGGAGCCCTGACAGCCCATCAGATCCCCGTCTATGTTCCGGACTGCGGTTCCGGACAAAGGGAGCGGTCCGTCCGTCTGGCCCGGCGGATCGTGAAAAAAGCTGCCGGGGAGTGTCCCAGCCTGCGTATCGGAATCGGAAGGTACCATAAGGAGATCCGGGACGCCGGGAAATCCTACCGGCAGGCATTTCATGCGCTGCTGGCAATGGACGGACCGGACGCAGCCGCCTCCCCCGTCCTGCACGTGGATGACAGAAAAGAAACGGAGGGAAACACCGATCCGAAATCCGGACAGCTTCTGGAAGAAGAGATTTTTTCAAAGATACCGGATGGGGATCCCGAAGTCCTTCAGGCGGCGTTTGACCGCCTGTACCGGAGGCTGGCAGCAGACGACTCCATAAACCTTGCTTCCCTGAAAAACCATATGATCACTTTTTTGTTCCGTTTTCCCAGCTACTGGAAGATCACAGCAGGAATGGATTATGAAACGGTGAACCAGGTGATCCGGGCAGAAACAAAAACAGGTCTGTATGAAACGATGAGACAGTTCCTGAACGACATTCTGCCATCGGTCTGCAGTGAAAAGCACGAAAAAGCCAAGGACATCATCAAAAAAGCGGACGATTATATCGAAGCCAACTATTCCCGCAATCTCAGCCTGGAGGAAGTCGCAGGGAAAGTAAACCTGAGCTCCTGGTATTTCAGCCGTTTTTACAAAGAGGAAACCGGCCGGAACTTCAGCGACAAGCTGACCCGGGTCCGGATCGAAAAAGCCAGGGAACTCCTGTCGGATCCGAATGCAACCGTGAAGGACGTTGCCTGGCGGGTTGGCTTTGCCGATCCGGGCTACTTTTCAAAAACATTCCGGAAAACAACAGGGATTACCGCCAGCGAGTATCGAAAGCAAGCGGAAGGAGGCAAATGTTGAAAAAAGGGATTCTGCTGCTTCTCCTGGCTTCCATTGTTCTGTCCGGAAGCTGCGCCAAGCAAAAACCAAAACCAGCCGATCATCCGAAAAACAGGATATTCGTGGGATTTTCCATGGGAACCCTGATGGAAGACCGATGGATCCGGGACAGGGATATTTTTCTCTCCATGGCAAAGCAGAACGGCATGGAAGTAATTGTTAACAATGCCAACAGGGATTCCGATCTGCAGTACCGGCAGGTGATGGAAATGATCCATCAGGGCATCGATGTCCTGATCCTTGCTCCCAATGACTGCAACAGCGAGGTAAAATGCGTCAGGGCGGCGAAAGACAAGGGGATTCCCGTTATTTCCTATGACCGGCTGGTAAGAAACGCCGATGCGGATCTGTATGTTTCCTTTGATCATTTTAAAGTCGGGAAGGTTATGGCACAGGAATTGCTGAAAAAAGCTCCGGACGGCGGATATTTGATTGTGAACGGGCCGGAATCTGATGACAATACCAGACGGATCCAGGACGGCGCCATGAGCGTCCTGAAAAGACCCATGGAAAGCGGGCGGATCCGGATCCTGGAAAAGACCTGGGCGGAAGGCTGGACAAGGGAAAACGCCTATCGTTTTACTTCTGAACAAATCCGGAAAAATGGCAGGGATATCCGCGCAATTCTCTGCGGCAACGATTCCCTGGCCTGGGGAGCCATCGATGCTCTGGCGGAAGCACAGATGATCGAGCAAGTGGCGGTATCCGGACAGGACGCCGATCTGGTGGCATGTCAGAGGATTGCCAATGGGGAGCAGACCATGACAACCTACAAGCCCATCCAGAAACTGGTGGAAAAAACGGTGGAATCCTGCCTGCGCCTTGCCGCAGGGCAAAAGGTTCCGGGACAGGGCACCATGAGCGACGGCACCTATGAAATCCCCTATGTTCTGATTGATGTCCTGCCGGTGACGAAGGAAAATATGAAGGAAACGGTTATCCGGGATGGATTTCACCTGTATGAGGATATCTATCAAGCAAAAGAGTAAAACTGTAAATTATTGTTCCTTTCCTCCTATATGTACAGCAAAAAATAACAGGCACGGACAGGGCCCCTGAAAATGACAAGAAAACATGGGCAAACAGCAAATCCATCCATTGCCTGTCAATATGGCATATTGTAAAATAAAAGTGGCATAAAGATATGCAGATATTCTAAATCAGGACCTTGCTCTCAAAAAAAGGAGGAGAAAAAGCATGAAACGGATTAAAAGATTTCTTGCTCTTTTCCTGTGCGGTGTTCTGGCACTGTCCTTCTCCGGATGCGGAAAAGAAACCGGCGGTACCAGGGACACCAAAACAGGAAGCAATACGGAAGCAGACAGCAACAAGGGCAGCGACGAAAAAAGCAGCGGCAAAAAAGGCGAAATTAATGTCGGCATCGTACTGCCAACCAAGGATGAACCCAGATGGCTGCAGGATCAGAAGAGATTTGAAGATATTATCTCCGACACGGATTATTCCGTAGAGGTATTATTCAGCCAGGGTTCTTCCGCCAATGAAAAAACCAATGTGGAGACATTGATCGCCCGCGGCATGGATGTCCTGATTTATCTGCGCGCAGGATGCGGCCGCAGCAGGCGCCTCGGTGGAAGCGGCAAAAAAGGCAGGCGTTACCGTGATTTCCTATGACCGCCTGATCACCGATACCGATGCCATCGATTATTATGTAACCTTTGACTCGGTTTCCGTAGGGGAAGCAATGGGTCAATACCTGGCCGACAAGGCCTCCGGTACGGGAAACCCCCTTTATCTTTATGCAGGCGCTGCAACGGACAACAACTCTTTCCTGTTCTTTGAAGGGGCATGGAACATCCTGCAGCCGAAAATCGCCGACGGGACCTTTGCCATAAAGAATTCCTCAAAAGCCGAAGCTCTTCAGGACAAAGCGAAACTGTCCCGGGATGAAATGTCCGAAATCATAGGACAGATCACGACAAACTGGGATTTCAACGAAGCAAAGTCCAAGGCAGAATCCCACCTGACGGCAGCCTCAAAGGAGGATAAGGGGACCTGCTATATTCTGGCTCCCAACGACGGTACCTCCCGGTCCATTGCCGATGTATTTGCTTCCGACGGGGATGTAAAAGACTACTACATCACCGGACAGGACTCCGAAGTTGCTTCCATTCAGTATATCATTGACGGCAAGCAATCCATGACTGTGTTCAAGGACACCCGCACCCTGGCAGCCGATGCCATGGATATGGCCATTGAAATTATTGAAGACAAGACCCCGGAAACGGATGCCACCTATGACAATGGATCCGGGGAAGTCCCGTCCAAGCAGACTCCGGTCATTGTCGTGACCAGGGATAATGTGAAAAAAGAGTTGATCGATTCCGGATATTATAAAGCATCGGAATTCACAGGACTGGATTAGATCCGAAGGAAACGGGTCGTACCGGCCGGGAGCGGCTATACCGGCCGGACTGGCCCCCGGAATGGAACAGAAAGGAGGTTTCCCATGAGCGACTATCTCCTTGAAATGGAAAACATAACGAAGGAATTTCCGGGCGTAAAGGCATTGGATCAGGTAAACATCCAGGTGAAGCCCGGAGAAATCCACTGTCTGGTGGGAGAAAACGGCGCCGGCAAATCCACGCTGATGAAGGTTTTATCCGGTGTCTATCCTTACGGTACCTACGACGGAACGATTTTCCTTGACGGCAGGAAGCGGCAGTTCCGTTCCATAGCGGACAGCGAAGCCGCCGGTATCGCCATCATCTATCAGGAGCTGGCACTGATTCCCGAATTGAGCGTTTATGAAAACATCTATTTTGGCCATGAGATTATGAAAGGCCGAAAGGTGGACTGGGAGCAAACCATCGTGCAGGCAGTCAAAATGCTGAAAAAGGTCCGCCTGGATGTGAATCCGTCAGCCAGGGTCCGGGACCTGTCCGTAGGCAAACAGCAATTGATTGAAATCGCAAAGGCATTGAGTAAGAATGTCCGGCTTCTGGTCCTCGATGAACCGACTGCGGCACTCAATGAAGACGACAGCAGGAACCTGCTGAATCTTCTCCGGCAGCTGAAGAAGCAGGGCATTACCTCCATCCTCATTTCCCACAAACTAAAGGAAATCCAATCCGTGGCAGATACCGTCACCATCCTGCGGGACGGCCGAACGATCTGCACCCTGGAGGCTGCAGCAGGACAGATCTCCGAGCAGGAGATGATCCGGAATATGGTGGGAAGGGAAATTAAAAATATCTTCCCGGAACGAAAAAGAAAGAGCATCGGAGACGTATGCCTGGAAGTCAAAAACTGGACGGTTTTCGATCCGGCTTCCCGGAGGGAAATTCTCCACCATGTAAATTTCCATGTAAGAAAGGGAGAAATCGTCGGTCTGGCTGGACTGATGGGAGCCGGCCGTACCGAGCTGGCGCTCAGTATTTTCGGCAACACGCCAGGGTACAAACGGACCAGCGGTGTCATGCTGCTGAATGGAAAGCCGGTGCATTTCAAGCATCCACGGGATGCACTGAAAGCCGGAATGGCCTATGTAACCGAAGACCGAAAGCGCAACGGCCTGATCCTGATCCAGGACGTAAAGTACAATATCACCCTGTCGAATCTTGATAAATTAATCAGGGGTATTACCATTAACCAAAGCGAAGAGGTCCGTACCGCCAGGGATTATCAGGAATCCCTGCGAATCAAGACACCTTCCCTTCTGCAGGCCACGAATCATTTGAGCGGGGGAAATCAGCAGAAGGTTTCTGTCGCCAAATGCCTGTTTGTCGAGCCGGACATCCTGATTCTGGATGAGCCGACCCGGGGAATTGATGTGGGAGCAAAGACGGAGATTCATACCATCATGAACGATTTGGTGGAGCAGGGAATGAGTATCATCATGATCTCCTCCGAACTGCCGGAGGTGCTGGGAATGAGCGATCGGATCTACATCATGGCGGACGGGGTCATCACAGGGGAATTGAAAGCGGAAGAAGCAACAGAGCAGCGGGTGATGGCACTTTCCACCATGGGAGAGGAGGAAGCAATCAAATGAGTACACAGATACAGGCAGACAGGGGGGACAGGAAACCACCTGTGAAAGCCTCGAAAAAGCGGAAATCCCCTGGCAGGGAATTATGGAATCCTATCCGAAACAACATCCGTTCCTATGCCATGTTTATCGCCCTGATCGGAATCTTTCTTTTTTTCGGAATCCGGACAAATGGGCTGTTTCTGTCTCCCCGGAACATCAGTGATTTGGTGAATCAGACCGGGTATGTCGCCGTCCTGGCCATGGGCATGACCCTGATCCTGATTATCCGGCATATTGATCTCTCCGTGGGATATGTGGCAGGATTTCTCGGCGCAGTGGCGGCCATCCTGCTACGGGACGGATGGCCGGTTTATTCCGTGATCCCGGTGGTGCTTCTCCTGGGAATGGCCATTGGACTGTATCAGGGCTTTCTGGTGGCAAAGGTGGGTGTCCCGGCATTTGTCACCACCCTGGCCGGGATGTTTATGTTCAGGGGACTTTTGTCCCTGATCACAGCGGGATCCGGTACGATCATTGTCCGGAACGAAGCGTTTAAAGCAGTCTCCAACGGATTTATTCCCGATATTCCGAATTCATCCGGGATCCACCTTCTTACCATGATCATCGGCGCCCTGTTGGCAGTTCTTATGGTGACAAGTCAGTTCCGGTCCCGGAAAACAGCAATATCCTATCAGTTTGAAGTGTCCTCCTCCACCCTTTTCATCCTCAAAAATCTTATCCTCTCGATTGCCATTCTCGGAGTTGCCTTTGTTCTCGCAAAGTACAAGGGAATCCCCTGGACCATCCTGATTGTAAGCGTCGTGCTTTTCCTTTATTACTATCTGCTGAACAAGACCAGGCTGGGACGGTATATCTACGGAATCGGCGGCAATGCGGAGGCAGCGGAACTCTCCGGGGTAAATGTTCAGAACGTAACCCTGTTCTGTTTTGCATCCGTCAGTCTGATGGCTGCACTGGGGGGAATCCTGTATACCTCCCGACTGGCATCGGCTGCCCCGCAGGCCGGTCTGGGCTTTGAAATGGATGCCATCGCATCCTCCTACATCGGAGGCGTATCCGTCAGCGGCGGCGTGGGCAAAGTCACCAATACCATCATTGGCTCTCTCGTGATCATGTCGCTGACCAACGGAATGAACCTGATGGGAATTGATATCTCCTATCAATATATCGTAAAGGGAATCATCTTCATCCTGGCAGTTGCCTTTGATGTAAAAACCAAAAAACAGGCGTAACGCATGATAATCGATGACAGCCGGTCTCCGGCTGTCATTTCCTTTGCCGCAAATCTTCCCTCCGACAAATCTTCCTTCCGCAAGTCTTCCTTCCGGCTGTCGCCGCAACTTTGCTCCGCCAGGGAGGAATTCGCTTTGTACGGAAAAAATCCGCTCCGCCCGGAGGAATCAGCTCCGCCCGGATGGAAACAAATATTTGCTGTATTTGTCGAGGACCAGCATCAGAACGATCCCCAGCCCATAGCAGGTCACCGCTTGTCCAGCCGTGACGGATAGAACAGAGATCCACAGGGGAAAGTGATAGACATAATGAAGCATTCCTCCGATGATCACACCATTGACAAGAACCGGCGGCAGCGGAACCAGTGCCTTTTTCGGCATCTTTCGGGACAGAAAGGCGGCAATCAGGGAAGCCAGGCTGCCCAGAAATACATCAATCGGTCCCACCGGGCTGAACAGGTTGGATAGGAGCGCCCCGATAAAAAGACCCGGAATGGCAGCCGGTGTGTAAAAGGGAAGTACGGTCAGCATCTCTGAAATCCGGAATTCGATCATACTCTCCCCAAAGCCGATGGGCGAAAAGAGCAGGGTCAGCACCACATAAATCGCAGCAATGACTGCTGCCTGAACCAGAAAACGTGTATTTTTCAATTACTTCTTCCTCCATTTCAGCGGCAACCCCCCTCCCTCTCCATATTTTTCGCAATGAAAAAACGGGCCGTAAAAAAGTATAGCAAAAAAGACATTTCCGCCTTTCAAACAAAAATGCCCCTGATACGGTGACCCATATGATATCCATAGTTTTGTTTCAAGACAGGATGGTTGCGAACTGTCTATTCATTTCTCTTTCCATGATAACACATTTTATCCCGCTCCGGCAATGGCCAGGCAACTGCCTTACCGCAGCAGCTTGCTGATATCCGCCACCATAGTGCCCTTGATATTGGCGCAGGGAATAAATCCGATTTTCCGGCTGTCCATGCTGTTATTGCGGTTGTCCCCCATCACAAAGACAGAGCCCTCCGGCACGACAAACCGCTCATCCGGACCGTATGTGAATTCGTCCAGAAGGTAGGACTCCTTCAGGAGCTTTCCATTCCGGTACACCGCCCCCGACCGGATTTCAATCACATCGCCCGGCTTTCCGATCAGCCGCTTGATCCACAGATCCCGGCTTTCCATCCGATGAAAAATACGAATATCGGAAAGGTCATCCAGCAGGGATCGCTGCCGATCCGTACGATGATCCACAACGACAATATCCCCATACTTCGGGCTGAGATGCAGAGTTTTGCCGATACGGGACAGAAGGACGAAATCGTTGTCATGCAGGGTGGGATACATGGACTTTCCCTCCACCTTTATGGGCTGCATGATGTATAAATTGATAAGAATGGCAAGGACAAGGGAAAGACCGATCAGCCCGACCCATTCCAGCAGAGAACTCAGCAATTTTTTCACTCCGGTCACAATGTACACCTCAAATTCTTTTGATGAAAACTTTTTGGTAAAGACACAGCCCGGATCATCCCCGGCAAATATTCCTGTAAAAACTCAGCAGGACTCTTTCCTTCCTACAGATATATTATACACGAAAGGAAGGTATTTCAAAAGGAAAATTTTCAGACGAAATGTCTTCCCCCGGCAGGAGTTGCCACTTTGGAACAGAATAATTAGGCAGGAGGATTTGATAAAGAGAGTATTTGAAATTCAGTCTGAGGAAGGATCCACTCAAGTTATCCCATGAGACGAGCCGGCTGCTCCAGGAGCAAACCGGCTGCCTCATAAAAGAAAGGATGGTAGAATGAATAAGAGAACGAGGAAAAGAATGCTGCTGCTCCCGGTTATGATCCTGTTCCTGCTGTCCACTCTGACCGGTTGTGTACCGGGAGACGGCAGGAATACACCGGCGCATCCAGCCGGGTTCTTCTGGGGAATATGGCATGGCTGGATTGCTCCGGTTTCGCTGATTTTATCCATATTTCGAAAAGGCATACGGATTTACGAAACGGCAAATAGCGGATGGTGGTATGATTTCGGTTTTTACATCTCCATCATTGCTGGTTTTGGCAGCTTGTCCCTGTTCCGTAAGGCGAGAAGAAAAGATTAGGGTGCAAGGCTGTCGGAACATGAGCCCGGGATTCGTTCAAAACGGTAATTTTTCGATTTCAGGTAATGAATGATCTCCGGCAGGGCCTCCACAGTGGACTGCTTCCTTGGGGCATCGTGCATCAGCACAACCAATCCGTTCTGATGATGGACCGTGTCTTCCAATCGGGAGATGAGCTGTTTTGCAGAACGGGGTTTACGGGTTTCTGCATCCCCATTCAGACTGTTCCAATCCACATACACATAACCCGCTTGATTGGCCGCCTCCCGATAGGGCGCGCGAGTCTCTCCAAAGGATCCGCCCGGGAACCGGGTCAGCTGGAATTTCTTGTCCTGTCCCAATATGGACTTCAGAATCTGTTCACAGTGTGCCACTTCATCGAGGTATATTTTGGGATCGCTGTATATCTGCCTGAACTCATGGCTGTAGCTGTGGGATCCGATGCCGTGTCCCTCTGTGTATTCCCTTTTTATCATCTCCGGATAACGTTCCGCACTGGATCCAATGGAAAAGAAAGTTGCCTTGATTCCTTCCGTCTTCAGGATATCCAGAATGGGAGTCGTCTGAGCGGGGGTTGGACCGTCGTCAAATGTGAGGTATGCCGTCTTCTCTCCCTCCTGATGATAAATGCCGTCCAGCGTGTCCTGCAGCTGCTGCGTACTGGCCTCAACGGCCGGGACGGACGCATTCCCCGGATCTGGTGAAGCCAATGGATCCGGACCGGTGACAGGTGTGGCGTTTGGACCGGTGACAGGCATGGTTTGGGAACCGGTTGCAGGTGTGAATTGCGGGCTCAATGTAGATACCGGGCTGGTTATGGATGTTGAGCCGTTTGTTTCTTTTGGATTCCTTTTTTCCTTATGTACAGACTCTTTGGACCGGTCCCCGGCGATGTTTTTTCGAACCGGCAGAGCTGATGGATTATCCATCAGGTTTACCGGGTTTGCTGCGAATACATAACTTTCGGTCCCATAGGATTCCTTTTCGGAATGGGATCCAGCCGGGCCGGTTGCTTTATGAAAAAGAAAAATGACAGAGATATTCAGAATCAAAAAAAGCAGTGTTGTCCTTCCTGCAAAACTGCGTTTCCCGATAATATTAAACATATCCGCGCCCCCCATATTTGCTGCACTTCCATAGTCAGTATATGCATACAGCAATGTTTATGCCCCTATATTACAGCTATAAGAACAGGTACCTTTCCCTTTGGAAAAGGCTTCTTCTGAGTGGATTCCTCAAAATAACCGAAGCTCTTTTCCATTTCCCATTCTACTATACAAGACGTGCGGAAAATAGTAATAGTTGTCACATTTTCATGCTTTAACAAAGGTTTAACGATTTGTAACAATTGTGTTATATGCCGTATTATATAAACATCCTGTCGAATAAACGACAGGATGTCTTCGGTGTGCCGAATATGCCTTATGCATTACAAACGTTCATAGTATTCCTGCGGGATATCCCTGAAAAACGGGGACAGCTCTCCTTCCGCAAACAGATGGAGCCGGTGCAGCGCCCGGGTACACGCCGTATAAAACAGTTTGCGGTCTCTCTCCAGACCATAGTTTTCAGCATCCGCCCCATATACCACCGCCGCATCAAATTCCAGTCCCTTTGCAAGGTAAACGGGGAGAATGACAATCCCTTTGCTGAAATTGACGTCGTCCCGGGTCAGCAGGGAGACATGCAGCTTCTTTTTAATTGCCTCATGAAGCCGTCGGCTCTTTTCCGCCGTTTTACAGATGATGCCTATGGATTCCATGCCTTCGTCTGCCAGATCCCGGATGTCCTTCACCAGCCGGTCCGTCAATTCCCCTTCATCCCCGGCCTGATAAAGCCGGGGCTTTTCCCCGTGCCTCTGAATGGACTCAATTTGCTGCCCGTCCTTCAGCACCAAGCGGGTAAAGTTGACGATATCCGCCGTGGACCGGTACCCCTTGATCAGCTTTAGAACCATCTGGCTATGCGGTTTTATAACTTCGGTAACCGTCTGGTACCGGAAGGCCCCCTTCAATGGATTGATCACCTGATTGAAATCCCCGAGCAGAGTCATCTTTGTTTCGGGAAACAGCTGCTTCAGGATACCATATTGAATCGGGGTATCGTCCTGCGCTTCGTCCACCACCACATGGCGGATCTGACTCATATCGGGAACGCCTTCCAATACCCCCTTCAGATATACAAAAGCGGCAATGTCCTCATAACCCGGTATCCTTCGGGAGAACCGGGCAACGGTATCTGCACAGATCTCCCTGTAGTGTTCCGGCAGATGTTCGCCTGCCAGGGAAACAAAAAGATCCGTGTTGGAAAACAGCTCCATAAAAGCCTGATATCCGTCAAACTGCAGCATATCTTCAATATCCCTGCGGACTTCCTTAAACTCCCTGTAGACAAATAAACGGCTGTACGCTTTTGCATTGTTCCTGTATTCCGGGGAGTCCAGAAGTTCATCCCATAATTCTGTCCGCCGCCGGTGCCATGCCGGCCGGATCCGGTAATACAGGCGGTTTTTTATCTTCTGCAGCCTTTTTGCCAGGGGCAGAGGCGCATAGTCCTGCTCATACAATTGCCTGATCTCCTCAACAGGCACCAGTGTCTCTCCCCGGAAAACAATATCATGAAACCGCATGGCCTGAAATTCCAGATAACGGGCATAGTCATTGAGGAGATGATAGAAATCAACCGAAGACTTATAGGCAATGCCCCACATTCTCGGAAGCTGATCTTTCCGCTGTCCGGCGGTCAGGATATATTCCATCTGTTCACTGCTGGTTTCATAGGTCAGTCCCTTGCCTGCCATCTTCGCAATATATTCATCAAAGGTGGTTTGCTGCATATTTTCTTCTCCCAGCTCCGGAAGCACATTGGAGATATAATCATTGAATACGGTATTGGGCGAAAAGATCAGAATATTTCCGGAAGTCATGTTCTCATCCCGGTACTGATACAGCAGCCAGGCAATCCGGTGCAGCGCAATGGAAGTCTTTCCACTGCCTGCGACCCCCTGTACCATCAGCAGCTGATGACCTTCATCCCGGATCACACGGTTCTGTTCCTTTTGAATGGTAGTGACAATGTTGCGCATCTTTTCATCGGTATTCTTGCTCAGGATCTCCTGCAAAAGCTCATCGTCAATCTTGATACCGGTATCCAGCATATAGTCCAGCCGGTCCTCCGTGATCCGATACTGGCGTTTCAGATTGACACGGCCATCTATCACGCCATCCATACAGCGGTAGGAGGCCGGGCCCAGTTCATAATCGTAGAAAATGCCGGAAATCGGCGCACGCCAGTCATAAATGAGGATGTTCCCCCGTTCATCAAAAAAGGAGGTAATCCCGATATAAACCTGCTCGGTATCGGCAGTGCCGTTTTCCATAAAGTCAATTCTTCCGAAATAGGGGGACTTTTTCAGTCTCTCCAGTTTATTCAGCTGATTTCTGGCAATCCGAAATCTCTGATTTTCCTGTTTGAGGACATCCATGGACTGCTTGACTTCCACTGCAGCATCCGTATCCCCGTAGTTCCATGTATGGTCCCCCTCCTCCCATATCGATTGCCTTGTTTTTAGAATAGACGCCCGGTAGGATTGCACTTCGGACGATCTTCGCGAAAGCTCCCTCCTGATTTTTTGGTACACCTGTGCAAGATGCTCCGCTTCCCTGTCCCACTGACTCGGATCCATAAACTCCTCCCCTTTTCCAGTATCACTGCTTCACGAAAGCCTCAGGAAAATTAAAATACAACAAATATCCCAGGCCCTATTTGACAGTTAAACTATTGACAGTTAAACAATAGTCTGATATACTATATATTAGATAAGTATTGCTTAAATATTATATTTGAGCATGCTGATATTTTACGTCATTTTATTGAACTTGTCAAGGTGGTTCGGATGAAACAATCAATCCATAAATGCTTCCAAATAATAAGGATATAGAAATGTGGGGAGCAGAAAGGCCGGTGGAAAATCCACCGGCCTTTCCTGATTTCTGTCTTATTTTAAGAGACCTTTGAGCCTGCAAAGCCCGTCAGGCTCCCTCTACCGTCTGACTCGCCTGGCTGTCGGAACCATCCATTCCCACCGAATTGTCTGATTTCTCCGCCTTCGGTTTGTACATCTGCCGGTTATTAAGCAGCCAGATCCGATCCGAAAATTCTCCCGGCTTTACTGCAGTCAACGCCTTTTGCATATCATACATTCTTGCATCAATCATATCCAGATAATGCAGGATCTCCCCTTCCGGAATCATGGGCCGTTTTGGGCTCCCGAACTCCGGCTCATAATGATGAGCCAGTATCATATGTTCCAGCAGCATGACCGTTTCCTGGTCCGCATGGATTTCCCTGCCGACCCGGTCGATGTCCATGATCCCCTGGATGATATGTCCCAGAAGCACCCCTTCCGGAGTATAGGAAGATACGACTCCGAGTTCGTTGGCATCCATTTCCTCTGTCTTTGCCAGGTCATGCAGGATGACTCCGGCATATAGAAGATCCCGGTTCAAAAAGGGATAGACTTCCAACACTCTCTCGGCCATTTTCAGCATGGTGGAGGTATGATATAACAAGCCACCCCGAATGGAATGATGGTTTTTCATTGCCGCCGGATAGCACATCAGTTTTTCCCGTTTCTCATTCAAAAGCGTGCTGGTGATCTGCTTGAGATCCTTATCCTGGATTCGTATGACAAACTGCAGTATTTCTCCCAGCATGTCCTCGGAAGAATGAGGCGCTGTGGGCACGAATTCCTCCGGACGGACATGATCCTCCGGACGAATTTCCCGGATTCGCTCCACTTTCACCTGAAGCTGGCCCTGCCATTCGTTGACCAGCCCTTTCAGCTTGACCAGCATGCCATCCTTTAATTTGATGTTCCGCAGCATATTATCCGGATCCCAGATTTTTCCGTTCACTTCTCCGGTGCGATCCGCAATGGTCATATCGATATATCTGTTATTTGCATTTGACGTTCTGAGAACGGCAGTCTTGATCATATAGAATCCCTGCACGGTCTCTCCCTTGCCAAAAGAGAATACCTCCTTCTGCAAATCAACCCCTCCTTTTCTACTCTATTGATTCTATCATGATCCCCCGCAAAAAAGAAGGCATATTTTGAAAACAAGCCGGCTTTGCGAAGGCAGGAGCCGTCCCGGGAAGGATGCGGAGGATGGCGGATTGCCCTGCAGCAGGGCAATCCGCCATCATGCGTCCAGATTCCATTCTTCATAAATCTTCGGCACATCTTCGATCAGGTGCCTGGTGTAGGGTGCCTTTGGATGCAGGATGACCTCATCCGCTGATCCATGCTCCACAAACTTTCCATGCTCCATAATATAGACCGTATCGGATACATAATACGCCAGACCGATATCGTGGGTAATAAAGAGGATCGTCATATGGATCTCATTCCTCAGCTTCTGAAGCATATCCAGGATGGTTGCCCTGGAGCAGGCGTCAATCATGGAGGTCGGTTCATCCGCCAGAAGGATTTTCGGCTTCAGCAGAAAGATCCTGGCGATCATCAGCCGCTGCATCTGCCCGCCGGACAGTTCAAAAGGATATTTGTTGGTCAGTTCCTCATATTTCAGATTGACAAAGCCGCATGCTTCTGCCATTTTCTCTGCTTTTTGCTTCCTGGAAAGATTCCTCCCGCCCCGCATATTGATACAGTCCAGCAGCACGGAATCAATGCGGTTGAACATGTTATAGGAGGCAAAGGGATCCTGGAAAATAGCCTGAATGCCTTTCCAGTATTCCCTTCTCTTTCTCCCGGTGGAAAGTTCCCTGGGCTTTCCCTGATACTGAATCTCGCCTTCCGTAAGAGAAATGAGCCCCAGCAGCATCTTGGAAAGAGTGGTTTTGCCGGAGCCGGACTCTCCCACAAGGGAAATGAACTCCCCCTCGCGGAAATCAAAGTCCACATGATCCACCGCCACGGTCCGGTTCTCTCCTGCCCCGAATACCTTTGTCACACCCCTTCCGGAAAGGCAAAAGTCTTCCTCCTTCGTTTTACTCATTTCCATACACCTCCCGGATTCTCTCCTCCGACATAATGCAGCGATAGGCTCTCCCGTTGGGAAGCACCTTCTCCTCCGGCCGACCTCCCCTGCACGCAGGAATCACATAGGGACAGCGATCCGCAAACAGGCAGCCATCCGGAGGATGCTTCAGATTCGGCGGAGTCCCGGGAATGGCAGTCAGCTTACGATCCCGGACCCCTTTCTCCGGCACGAGGATGGATCCCATCAGGCCTTTGGCATAAGGATGCAGCGGATCAAACACCATTTCCTCCGCATTGCCCCTCTCCACGATCTGGCCGGCATACATCACCATGATATCGTCTGTCACATTATAGAGCAGAGGCAATTCATGGGTGATAAAAATCATGGAATGAATCAATCCCTTTTCCATCAGATCCCGCAGCATCCGGATGACCTTTTTCTGTGAGGTAACATCCAGCGCGGAAGTGGGCTCATCGGCGATCAGCACTTTCGGCGAGAGAATGGTTGAAATGGCAATCACGGTACGCTGCTTCATTCCACCGGACAGCTCCACCGCATGTTTCTGCAGCACCTGTTCCGGAAGGCCCAGTATCTCGAAGCGCTTTCTGGCCAGATCGTAAATATCTTTTTTCTTTTTTTTCGGATCGTGTGCACGGATCACATCCTCCACGAAGCGGATAATCCTCTGGGTCGGGTTCAGGGCATTCATGGCCGACTGGGGAATATAGGCGATCTCATTGCCCAGGATGCTTTTCCTTACCGTATTCGGATCCATTTCGGAAATCTTCTTTCCGTCCACTATAATATCTCCGCTGATATAGTGCAGCGGTGCAAAATAGTACCCCATCAGTGAAAGAGCCAGGGTGGATTTCCCGCAGCCCGATTCTCCCGCAATCCCCAGCGATTTTCCTTCTTCGAGCTTCAGGGAAACACCGTTTACCGCATACACATCTTCATGAAAGCGGGTCACATATTTTGTTTTCAAATTATTTACTTCAAGCAGCATTTTTCCCATAGGTGCCTCCTAACCCCTTAACTGAGGATTGAATACCTGGTCCAGACCGGTATTCATCAGGTTCAGTGAGAATGAAATCAGGGCAATCATCAAAACAACCGGAAAATAAGCCCACCAGGAACCGTTCAGATGAGCGGAGTACATGGTGGCCCAGTTCATCATCAGGCCAAGGGTCGCCGTTTTTGTGGTTGCCGGTCCAAGGCCAATCATGGACAGCTGTGCCTCCGACAAAATTCCGGAAGAGATCTGAAGGATGAATGCCATCACCACATAGGACGCGATATACGGCAGAATATCCGTCAGTATAATGCGTATCGTACTGTGCCCGGACAATTTGGACAGATTGACATGATCCCGGTTGCGGAGGGACATCACCTGAGACCGTACCGAACGGGTGGTCCATGGCCAGGAAGTGCATCCGATCAGAATGGCCACCATCATGATTCCCCTCTGGGATTCCCC
>ENA-UOOI01002215-UOOI01002215.1-fermentation-metagenome-genome-assembly--contig:-NODE-2215-length-17566-cov-3.727885_pt1 | contig 17566 bp, 15 predicted proteins | sample MGYA00245779_ERZ724027 | MGnify/ENA primary metagenome ERZ724027 (study PRJEB28704, sample SAMN03018318) | fermentation metagenome | biome: anthropogenic terrestrial biome; feature: soil; material...
GACTCAGACAATAAAGCAGGTAAAGGGGACAACGTAGTGAAATTAGGGTTACTGGCACCTTTAACTGGAACAAATGCAGAGTATGGAAAAGGGTTTGAAGTAGCAGCTGAAATGGCAATTGAGGAGATAAACAATGCCGGAGGTGTAAATGGAAAAAAATTAGAGATTGAAGTCGCTGATTCTAAAGGAGATCAAAAGGAAAGTTCTGACCTAGCAAGAAAATTTGGAGATAATGATGATATAAAAGCGATCATTGGGGACTTTGCCTCGGGGTCGTGCATGGCGAATGCACCAATTGTTGATGCAGCTGGGATCGTTCAGCTATCTCCGACAGCTTCTAACCCGGATTATGCTTCGATGAGTCCCTATACTTTTTCAATTATGGGGCGTCAAGATGGGGAGGCACCTTTTTTTGCTAAATATATTGTGGATAAATATTTAGGCAAGAAAAAAGTAGGCTTAATTTACATAAACAGCGATTGGGGTGTTTCGTCGATTGAGAACTTCAAGATGGGCGCAAAAGAGGCTGGTGTAGAAGTTGTTGCAGAGGCAGATTATGTTCAAGACGAGAAGGATTTCTCTTCCTTAATTTCAAAAGTACAAGCGGCAAGTCCGGAAGTTGTTATCATATTTGACCAGGGAGCTGTTTCCCAGATAATCAATCAGATTGCTCAGGCAGACTGGAATGTACAGGTTACGGCTTTGGGCCCAGGAACATCACAGCAAATCATTGACCTCGCTGGTGAGAATGCAGAAGGTTTGATCACTTCTACCCCATTTTTCTTTGACAGTGAAAATAGGGAACAAATGGACTGGAAAGAAACTTTTATAAAGAAGGCCGGATTTGAGCCTACCGTTCACCCTGTAGTAGCCTATGATTCTGTTTACTTGATTGCTGAAGCTATTAAAATGATTGGCGATGGAGAGATCACAAGGGATGCAATCCGAGATAATCTTCAAAAAGTGAAATACGAGGGACTTTCAGGACCAATCGAGTTCTCAGAAGACGGAGATATTCAACGATCTTACCTGATCTGTGCGGTCGAAGATGGAAAATTTGTTATCAAAGAGGGATATGACTATGCTGGGTAACTTGTAAAGAACTACAACGATATCCATGATTGAAGGATGTCGTTGTAGCATTAAATATTATCAGAAGGAGGTTCATTTGATGGAGTATTTTCTCAATCAATTGATTAATGGTATAAGCCAAGGTGCCATCTATGCTCTTATGGCAGTGGGATACTCAGTTGTTGTCGGGATAACGGGCCTTATTACCTTTGCTCATGGCGAAGTCATTATGATTGGTGCATTTGCGTCATTCTATATCTTTCAAATTGTCGGAAACAACCTAATACTAGGTATTGTTGGTAGTTTTGCTGCATCCTGGCTGATTGGGATGTTTATATATTTTGTGTGTTATGATCATTTTCTTGATGCGCCTTTTCACATCTCTTTAATATGTAGCATTGGTGTAAGTATGCTTATCAAAAATCTGGGACAAATTATATTCGGGCCCAATCAAAAGCCCTTGCTTAACGTAATTGATAACAAGGTATTTCATATTGGAATTGTCAAAGTATCTATGATTCAGATTATGATATTGACTACAGTTATTATTCTAGCTTTGCTGCTGAACTTTTTTATCAAAAAAACAAGGTGGGGAATCAAACTTAGAACGGTTAGTCAGGATAAAAAGGCGGCCAGCTTAATGGGGGTAAATGTAAGAAAAACTGCCTTAGTGGGGAACTGTATTGGGTGCGGTTTGGCTGGGGTTTCTGGCCTGCTGATATCAATTTATTATCAGAGTATGCAAGTTACTATGGGTGGATCTTTAGGTATGAAAGCTTTCTCATCATCCGTTCTTGGCGGATTGACAGATACGGGGTTTTCTGCCTTGGGTGGAGTCATTATTGGCATTATTGAAAACCTAGGTATTACGTTTTCTTCAGCAAGTTTTCGTGATGTATTTGCATTTGGATTTTTAATACTGATTCTTCTGATAAGGCCGGAAGGTTTCGGAAGTAAGAAAGGAGTAAGACCATAATGAATCAACTCATGAACAAAGTCCAAAAACTGTGGGATGAGCATAAGATCGTTTCCATGGCCGTACTTTTCATACTGTTACTTACCGTGCCCTCAGTATTTCCAAAAAACTATATTATGGGAATCATTTGTCGCATATTGTTATATATACTTCTTGCAGGAGGCTTGAATGTAATCAATGGCTATAGCAGCCAGTTCTGCATCGGCTATGCCGGGTTTTTTTGTATAGGGGCATATGCGGAAGCGATCTTATCTTTGAAGGCGGGAATGAATTTTTGGATTTTATTGCCAATCTCGGGAATTATTACAGCAATATTTGGGCTGTTGATTGCACTTCCTACATTGAGATTAAGCGGTAAGTATCTATCTATCGTTACTCTAGGCTTTTCAGAGATCATCCGCCTTACTGTATTAAATTGGAATGGATTAACCGGTGGCCCTATGGGGATAAAGGGGATCGCAGTTCCTTCGCTCTTTGGGTTGGAGTTCAAATCTGCCATACAATACTACTATATCTTTCTTTTCTTAGTAATTCTCTTCGTTTTTGCGACTAGCAGGGTTATTAAATCCAGAATAGGACGTGCTTGGATGTCCATTCGTGAGGATGAACTTGCAGCAAAATCTTTGGGAGTTGAGGCATCTAAATACAAAGCTATGAACTTTATGTATGGGGCTTTTTGGGCGGGAATTGCTGGTGCAGCTTATGCACCCTATACGCGGTATATCGATCCTACCTTTTTCACTTTGGATGAAGGATTTAATATTTTAGCCATGGTTATCGTAGGAGGAATGGGAACCATGGTAGGACCCATCGCGGGATCTATAGTTATTAATATTGTTACCGAATTACTGCGACCTATAAGCGAATATCGCATGGTGGTCTATGCAATATTAATCATAGGAATGATGTGGTTGAGACCACAGGGACTCTTTGGTGCTACTCAAAGTATCCTCTCTGGAGGAAAGATTATGAAGAAGAGTGATCGAGGTAAGAAGAAGGGGCGTGAGGCAGCATGAGTATAATATTAGAGGCAAAAAAGGTGTCTAAATATTTTGGCGGTCTGAAAGCGGTGGACGAGGTTGACATGAGCATCAACTCAGGTGAGATTTTTGGCATAATCGGACCTAATGGTGCGGGGAAAACCACTTTTTTCAATATGTGTTCTGGGGTCTATTCGCTGACTAGAGGCGGGATATGGCTGAGTAACGAAAATATTACCGGTATGCGTTCGGAGCGAATTGCAAATAAAGGACTGGCAAGGACCTTCCAGAATATACAGTTGTTTAAATTTATGAGTGTTATGGAAAATGTAAAGATCGGATTCCATGTACATACGAAAACAAATGTATTGAATGCTATATTGCATACATCAACCTATAGGAAGGATGAGCAGTTTGTTAATAGGCGCGCATTAGAGATTGTGGAGCAGGTTGGACTTAGTCCGTATAAGGATACCATGGCAGGCAACCTCTCCTATGGAATACAGCGTAGGGTAGAGATTGCCAGAGCGTTGGCTCTTGATCCAAAAGTGTTGCTTCTGGATGAACCGGCTGCTGGTATGAATCCAAATGAGACCAGGGATCTGATGCTATTTATTAAGAAATTGAATAAGGATGGATATACGATCGTGGTTATAGAACATGACATGAAATTTGTAATGAATACCTGTGATCGAATTTTAGTTCTTAACTTTGGAAAGAAGATCTGTGAGGGTAATCCTGATCATGTGAAGAACGACCCGTTGGTTCAAGAGGCTTATTTTGGCAAAGGATTATTGACAAAGGAGGCAGACACATAAGATGTTAAAGATTGAAAACCTATCTGTCAACTATGGATATATTTCGGCACTCTCTGGTGTCAGCCTGCATGTAACGGAGGGCGAAATCGTTACATTAATTGGCGGGAACGGAGCAGGAAAAACAACAACGCTTATGGCAGTATCAGCTTTGGTTTCTAAGTTTTCCGGCAGTATCTTGTTTAAGGGGGAGGATATATCCAAAATTTCGCCTGATCGAATCGTAAGGAAGGGGATTTGTCATGTTCCTGAAGGGCGGAAGATCTTCCCTGATTTGACAGTATATGAGAACCTGATAGCAGGAACCATTGGAAATCCCAGTTTAAAGAAACAGGATATTGATTGTCTTCTTGAGGAGAATTATAGGTTGTTTCCGAAGTTGAAAGATCGCACAAAACAGTATGGAGGAAGTTTATCCGGTGGAGAACAGCAAATGCTTGCAATTGCCAGAGGCCTTATGATGGATCCAGAGATCATTATGCTAGATGAACCTTCCCTGGGTCTGGCCCCAATTATTGTGGAAGAGATCTTTGAATTGATTTTGAAGATTCGAGAAGAAGGGAAAACGGTATTACTCGTGGAACAAAACGCTTCAATGGCACTTTCTATCGCAGATAGAGGATATGTACTTGAAACAGGAAGTATCACAATAGAAGGGACAGGAAAGGATCTACTTTCGGATCAAAAGGTGAAGAAGGCATATCTGGGTGTTTAGACCAAAAGACAAGTATAAGTTTAAATTGGAGAGATATAAATATGAAGAAAATTATGAATAAAGCTGAGAATTTTGTAGACGAAACAATGGAAGGAATTATCCTTGCATATGCGGATCGGGTAAAGCTGTTAAATAATGACAGAAGGATTTTGTTGACAAATTCTTCAGTAAGGAAAGGAAAGGTTGGTATCGTTACGGCCGGCGGGAGTGGACATCTTCCCATGTTTTTGGGTTATGTTGGACAAGGAATGTTGGATGGATGTGCCGTTGGAAATGTATTTGCATCTCCCTCGTCTAAGAAGATGGCAGATATGATCAGAGCATGCGACTATGGTAGTGGTGTTCTCTGCCTTTATGGAAACTACGGCGGAGATAATATGAACTTTGATATGGCCTGTGAAATGGTGGAATTTGAAGGCATAGAAACTAGGACAATTAGGGTCAGAGATGATGTTGCTTCAAGTTCAAGGAATACCTTAGATAAGCGAAGAGGTGTAGCAGGTATGGTGTATGCTTTTAAGATCGCTGGAGCTGCTGCAGAACAGATGATGAGTTTAGATGAAGTGAGCAAATTAACAGAGAAAGCATTGAAAAGCACAAGATCTGTGGGTGTAGCACTATCTCCTTGTATTGTTCCAGAGGTAGGAAAACCTACCTTTTCAATTGGAGAAGATGAAATAGAGATTGGTATGGGTATTCATGGAGAGCCTGGAATTGAGGTGTCTAAGATGATGACTGCCGATGAGATTGCTCGGATCCTCTTAGAAAAGATATTCAACGATATGCCGGTTCAAGGAGAGGAAGAAGTTTCGGTCATGATAAATGGACTGGGCGCAACTCCTATGGAAGAGCTGCTGATCGTATATCGAAAGATACATATGATATTAGCTGAGAAGAATATTAAGGTATATATGCCCCATATAGGTGAGTATGCCACTTCTATGGAGATGGCGGGCTTGTCATTAACGGTTTTAAAATTGGATGCGGATTTAAAATCCTTACTAAGAAGTCCTGCGTCAACACCTTTCTATACGAATTACAATAAATAACAGGGAGATTGATTTGTATGAATGCAAGTGATTTAAAGGGTATCCTGTCAAAGATCAGTGGAATTATGAATGAGAATAAGGAGTATTTAACAGAACTAGACCAGCAAAATGGCGATGGAGATTTAGGTATTTCCATGAGTTCAGGATTTAATACTGTTGTATTAAAGCTTAATACATTTGAAGAAAAAGATTTGGGACGATTGATGATGGCTTGCAGTTCTACTTTCAATGAAGCAGCTCCATCATCTCTGGGAACCATCATCTCTATTGGAATGATGGGAATGGCAAAAGAACTCAAAGGTAAGGAGGAGGCAAATCTAAATGAAGCAGCTATAGCAATGGAAAAGGGCTTGGAAAAGATTATGGATAAAGCAAAATCCAAAGTAGGAGAAAAAACCATACTAGATGCCTTATGTCCGGCAATTTCAGTTTTATTGGTATCGAGTGAAAAAAATAGGGATATTTTTATGAAAGCCTATGAGGCAGCCGAAAAAGGTTCTGAAAGCACCAGAAAGATGCGATCCGTACATGGCAGAGCAGCTTATTATGGCGATAAGAGCATCGGCATTTTGGACGGAGGTTCTGTAGTTGGCAAATTGATTTTCAAAGGTATCTATAGCTACTATTGTCCATAAAACTTATAGTTTTAGCTGCTTTCTATAACAGGCAAAGGATGGCGGATCGGAGAACATTATGGAACTTGGATTAAAAGGGAAAGTTGTGGTTGTAACTGGTGGAAGTAAGGGCATTGGTTACGCCGCAGCAGAACAATTTCTTAAAGAAGGTGCAAAAGTTGCGATTTGTGCACGGAATTTCATGGAATTAAGGGAAGCAGAATCCGAACTTGGAAAACTTGGTGAAATTTACAGCCAAGTTGTGGACGTGACTGAGGAGCATGAGATTTATGCGTTTGCAGGAGAAATATTTGAGCATTTTAAACGTTTGGATTGTTGGGTTAATAATGTAGGTGCATCGTTCCCCAAGATTGGTGATGAATATTCATTTGATCAAATTCAATGCGTTACCAATATTTGTTTTAACTCAACAGTCTATGGATGCCAGGCTGCATTTCGTTATATGAAAAGAGACGGCGGCAGTATCGTTAATATTAGTTCTCTTGCCGCACGATGTGGTACTATAGGGCGCAGTACTCTCTATGGTCCTCTTAAGGCAGCGGTATTGGGTCTGTCTGTCACATTTGCCGGTGAGTATGCTGCTTATGGAGTTCGAGTTAATTCTATTTTACCCGGTTTTACTCTCACGCCAAAAGTTAGAGCGACTATATCAAAGGAGGAACTGGAGAGAAATATACATGGTACATTACTTCATCGCGTAGCATCACCTGAAGAAATAGCAAACGCCATTGTTTTTTTGTGCAGTGACGGGGCAAGTTATATCACAGCAACAAGCCTGGAGGTTTCTGGAGGAAGAGGCGTTGTGCTGAATCCGTCCTATTCTTACAACATGAAACGAAACAAGAAATACTGATGTTTATCTGCATCAGAAGAAAATCTGGTGACACCCAGAAAGCGCTTATAACTTGAATTTACAGGTTATACAGCGCTTTTCCTATCTTTATCTTTTGAAGAAATATTTAATATTTAATCCAAATACAATACAAGATGTTTTTGAAACAATAGATCAGTTGTCAGAATTGTCTTGAAAAACTGGCATGAAAAGAAAGACAACGGCCATGAATGAAAAAGAACTGATTGGAAAAGTACGTTCGGCGCTCTATCACCAATGCCAGCAGCGCGGCTATGCGGCTCTAAAAACACAACCACATATTGAAAATTCAAATTGACCAAAGACAGTTTACACAGCTGTTTTTTTTACACTTTTAGATTTGTTAAGAAAACATTCGGAAACTGTTAAGGTCTTTAAGTGATAATAAAACCATCAAAGGTAACAACTTTGAAATACAGTAGAAGGAGTTATAAAAATCTGATAAGGAGTTGAAGTATGAACAATGTTTTAGAGTGTCTGGAAAAGACAGCAGCAAAACGCTCTTATCACACAGCGGTAGACGATGGAAGTATCTGCCTTACGTGGACAGAGTTATTAGAATTGTCCCAAAAAACAGGAACCGCATTTTGCAGAAGAACAAAGCCGGGAAAGCCAATCGTCCTGCTAATTGAAAAAGGTGCTGTAACTCTGGCAGTCATGTTTGGTGTGGTATATGCAGGCTGTTTCTATGTCATGGTAGATCCGGGACAGCCTCCGGAACGAATCAGAGAAATTATCAAGGTGTTGTCACCGGGACTGGTAGTTGTAAATAAAGAAAGTAACCCAATATTAGAACAGATGGAATATTGTGGAAACACCTGCCTTTTACGAGATGTGATTCAGGAAAAAATTAATGTGTCAGAACTGAATTCTATTCGTAAAAAGAGCAGGGATACAGATATTTTGTATGGGATTTTCACATCCGGTTCTACAGGAACGCCAAAAGGAATTGTGGTAAATCATCGAGCGGTAATTGATTTTATCACACATTTCACGCAAATCTTCGGCTTTACGGAGAAAGATAGACTTGGAAATCAGGCGCCTTTTGATTTTGACGTGTCGGTGAAAGACATTTATACCTGTATCATGACAGGAGCGGAGTTGGTGCTGATCCCCAAAAAACTGTTTTCTACACCATCATTACTTTTGGATTATGTATGCAAGAAAAAAGTAAATACGTTAATATGGGCGGTTTCCGCATTGACACTGGTATCTGCTTTAAAAGGACTGAAATATAGAGTGCCAACAGATGTAAAAAGAGTCTTGTTCAGCGGAGAGGTTATGCCGACAAAGCAGTTAAGATTGTGGCAGGCGGCATTGCCCAAAGCAGAGTTTGTGAATCTCTACGGGCCTTCGGAGATCACCTGTAATTGTACTTATTACCCGGTCAGACGCCTTTTTATGGATGATGAAAAACTGCCTCTGGGAAGAACATTTCCCGGCAGGAAAGTGTTTCTGTTGGACAAATATGGAAAAGAGATTACTATAGCAGGAGGAGTCGGAGAGATTTGTGTGGCAGGAGAGTCGTTATCGGAAGGCTATTATCACAATGAAACAGAGACGAAAGCCAGATTCAAAGAAGATTTTGCAGACAATACTGTTGGACGATACTACTGTACTGGGGATTTGGGTTATTACGATAGAGACGGCGAATTATATTTTTCCGGCAGAAAAGATTTTCAGATTAAACATATGGGACATCGCATTGAACTGGAAGAAATTGAACATGCTCTAAATCAGGCTGTAGGTATTGAAAAGAGTTGTTGCCTGATGAATGAAAAGAAAAACCAACTGGTCGCATTTTATTTTGGCGAAGCAGAAGAAAAAGAGATTCGGGAGCAGATGAAGCGAAAAGTACCATCGTACATGATTCCACATAAGATGATACGGGTTGAGAATATGCCTCTGAACAAAAATGGAAAAACAGATCGGGCATATTTCAGGAATTGGCTGGAGGTGACAGTATAATGGAAATGACACGCCTGGAAGAAGGGATAGTTCGTTACGGAACACCGCTATATGTCTTTCATATTGATGAAATGCGGGAGAACTTCAAAAGGTTTCGGAGTATTTTGCAGGATAGAGCCGGACTTTGCTTTGCGATGAAAGCAAATCCATTTCTAACCAGTCAGATGAATACATTAGCAGACAGAATTGAGGTATGCTCAATGGGAGAGTTTCAAATCTGTAAAAAGCGACAGATCCACGCTGAAAATATACTTGTATCCGGTGTTATGAAGAAAAAAGAAGATATTTTTACAATACTGAATGAATATCGGGGCAAGTGTACTTATACAATAGAATCTTTGAACCAGTTTCATTGTTTTGCAGAATGGTGTGATGCAAATAGTGAATTGCTTCATGTATATTTAAGATTGACAAGCGGCAATCAATTTGGAATGGACCTGGCAACCATCGAAAATATTATTGAAGTACGGGACATGTGTCCTTTTTTGAAAATTCAGGGTATCCACTATTTTTCGGGTACGCAGAAAAAAATAGAAAAGACAAAGGAAGAACTGAAAAAACTGGATGTGATCTTGCGTGAGTTGGAAGAAAAAACAAATTTTCTGATTGAAGAATTGGAATATGGACCAGGACTCTTTGTTCCTTATTTTTCGGGACAGAAGGATACCGTAGAAAGTGATTTGCAGGAGATTGCGGACGCTATTTCGAGAATGCAGTGGAAAGGTTCTGTTATGTTGGAAATGGGACGTGCTCTTGTCGCAAAGTGCGGTTATTATTTAACTTCTGTAAGAGATATAAAACAAACAGATGGAAAAAACTATTGCATTGTAGATGGCGGAATCCATCAAATAAATTATGACGGTCAGATACGGGGGATGTATCAGCCGATGATTCGTGTTAGTCCGGAGCATACAAAAGCAGAAATGGTGGAGTGGACGGTGTGCGGTTCTCTTTGTACCGTGAATGATGTATTGGTGCAAAAGGTTGATATGCCAAGGCTGAGGATTGGGAGTGTGTTGATATTTGAACGTACTGGTGCATATGCCATGACAGAAGGAATGTCAATGTTTTTAAGCCATGAACTTCCCCAAATTGCATTTTACAGCAAAGAAATGGGATGGAAACTAGTTCGCAGAGAATATCAGACCTATGAAAAAAACATGGAGGAGTTTTGAGATGGATACTTTGATGAATATTTTAACAGAGATCGACAGTAGTATTGTGTGGGATCAGGAGAATGCGTTGATTGATGACCGTATGCTTGATTCGTTTGATATAATCTCTCTGGTGTCGGAAATGGAAGGTGCGTTTGATATAGAAATCGAAGCATCTGAGATGGTTCCAGACAATTTTAATTCGGTAGAGGCCATGCGAAAAATGATAGTAAGACTTCAAGGGAGCTAAGATGTCGTATCATACTTCGGCGTATCTGTTCCTGTTCCTTCCGTTGGTACTTTTGGCATACCAAATTACGCCAAAAAAAGTGCGGTGGGTAACGCTTTTAGCAGCAGGATACGTCTTTTCCTGGATGGTCAGCGGGAAACTGGTTATCCATCTGATCGGTACATCCCTATGGTCGCATTATATCGGCGTATGGCAAGCATGGCTGAAATTAAGATGTCATATGGAACTGGAACATGCGTCAAAAGAAGAGTGTGCCAATATTAAGAAAAACTACAAAAAGAAGGAAAGAACCGTGCTTGCAGGAGGCATAATTCTGCTGCTGGCAATTCTGGGGTATCTGAAGTATTACAACTTCTTTGCACAGAATATGAGTCAACTCTCGGCGACACTTGGAAGGAGAGAACCTCTACAGGCAAAAGCCCTGTTGCTTCCAATTGGGATTTCATTTTATACACTGCAGGCGATTGGGTATATGGTGGATGTCTACTGGGAGAAGATCCCGCCAGAACGTCATCCTGGAAAGATTGCACTATTTCTGGGATTTTTCCCGCAGATCATGGAAGGTCCGATCAGTATGTACAGTCAGACGGCAGACACTTTGTGGAAGGGTACTTCCTTAAAAGGAGAGCATTTGGCACAGGGAAGTATCCGCATTTTTTGGGGACTATTTAAGAAAATGATTATAGCCGACCGTCTGTATGTAGTCGTGCAGGCTATTTTTGAGAATTATAGTCAGTATAAGGGGGCTGTTGTGGCGGCGGCAGCTGTTGCGTATACAGTGCAGCTTTATATGGAGTTTTCCGGTAGTATGGATATTGTAATTGGCAGCGGCAGAATGTTTGGCATTATTCTCCCCGAAAATTTTCGACAGCCGTTTTTTGCCAAAAATGCGTCTGAGTTTTGGAGAAGGTGGCATATTACACTGGGAGTATGGTTTAAGACGTATGTGTTTTATCCTGTATCCATGTCCGGCATAGCTAAAAGATGGAACCGTTTTGGGAGGAAACATTTGGGAAAGCACCTGACAAAAGTTGGAATATCCGCTATCGCCCTTTTTCCGGTCTGGCTTTGCAACGGATTGTGGCACGGACCGCGATGGAGCTATATCTTTTACGGAATGTATTATTTTTCTATATTAATGTGTGGAATTATGTTGGAGCCTGTACGGAATAAATGCCTGGAGATACTGCACATAAATGATCAGATGTTCTTCTGGAAGATTCTCCAGACAGGAAAGACGTGGATCATTATTTTTGTTGGAGAACTCTTCTTCCGGGCAAATGGATTACGGGCAGGAATACATATGTTTCTCAGCATTTTCCGAGACTTTGACCTGAACAAACTAGTGGATGGAACATTACTGAACCTTGGACTGGATCAGGCAGATTTTATAGCCATAGGCGTGGGCTGCGTGGTTGTGGCATTGTACGGCATAGTCAGAGAAAGGAATTTGATGGGAGAAAGGAAACTACAAAAACTTTGTCTGCCGGTTCGGTGGGCACTATACTATGGACTGATTCTTGCGGTAGTGATTTTTGGGGCGTATGGAGTCGGTTATCAACAGGTGGATTTGATTTATGCAGGATTTTAAGAGGAAGTTAAAAGCGGTAAGAAAAACAGCCTTATTTTTTGGGATATTGTCTCTTTTACTGACAAGTTTATCGAAACTGATGCTGAGGATATCCATGGAGAATGAAAGCTTCGTCAAAAGCCGCAATAAAAATATTACTGGTATTCAGAAAGAACCGAAAAATACCATAGATGCATTGATTCTCGGAGACAGCCTCAGCTACTCTGCATTTTCTCCGATGCAGTTGTGGGAGCAGCAAGGAATTACAGCTTATGTTTGCGGACAGTCCGGTCAGAAACTACAGGAAGCTTATTACACATTGCTGACCGCGATAAAAAGTCAGACGCCCAAAATCGTGATATTGGAAACAAATATGATATTCCGGGATCAGAAAGTCGTTTCTAGTTTGCAGACTACAATAATAGAGGAAGGTAGTTATCGCATTCCACTTTTTCGTTATCATGATATTTGGAAACCGCTCCTGATTGGAGCAACGTATGGAGAAGAAATGTATAAAGGATTTTCATTACGTGAGGCGGTAGTTCCTTATACAAAAGGCGAATACATGAAAAAATCGACTGATAAAAAAGAAATATCCGAAGGCGTCCAGTATTATATGGGAAAAATTATTGATTTATGCAAAGAGAAAAATATAGAACTGTTGCTGGCTGCAACACCTTCTCCGAAGAACTATAATTATCGTACCCATAATGCACTTTTAAATTACGCGGATGAGCGTGGACTGAAATATCTGGAAATGAACCTTCTTCAGCAGGAAATCGGAATTGACTGGAATACAGACAGTCTGGACAAAGGAGATCATCTGAATCTGTCAGGTGCGACCAAAGTTACAGAATATCTCGGAAACTATTTGCGAACGAACTATAAACTTTCAGATCATCGCAAGGAGGCAGGATATGAGTCATGGGAAAAGACTGGGAAAGAGTATTCGGAAAAAATAAAAGAAAAACTTAGATGATTTGAAAAAACATTATTCGTTTCATGTTTTTTTTACAAGACGACGGTGTTCTGATACAATAGATATGATGCCAGACCATTTAATCAGTCTGTGTGAACAGTAACGCAGATTGTGAAACAAGAGTTCACGTGGGCGAAATGACAGGTGTCTGGAAGAAAGGAACCGGTGAAAGCGATGGCAGGGGAAAAGATTCTAATTATTGAAGATGATGTGGATATTCGGGAAGGTGTGCGTATTCTTTTGGAAAGTGAAGGCTACATAGTAAAAGAAGCGGCAGACGGGAGAAAAGGACTGGATATTCTGGACGAAAATACAGATTTGGTAATTCTAGATATTATGATGCCGGGAATATCCGGGCTTCGTACCTGCGAAGAAATACGAAAAGAATCAAATGTGCCTGTACTTTTCTTGACAGCAAAGGCTCAGGAATCTGATAAATTGATTGGCTTGATGGCAGGCGGGGATGACTATCTTCCCAAACCCTTTTCTTATGCGGAGCTACTTGGAAGGGTAAAGGCACTTTTGAGGAGATATAAAGTATATCAGGGAAAGAACGAAAGTAAAGAAGAACAATATTTGGAGTCAGCGGGTGTCCGGATACATGAGCATTTCAATGAGGTATATGTAGATGGGAATGAAAAAGAGTTAACGGACATTGAGTACCATATTCTTTTGCTAATGATGCAACACCCAGGTAAAATTTTTTCGGCACAGAATCTTTACGAAAGTGTTTGGAATGAACCGTATTTTTATTCATGTAACGGCACAATTATGGTGCATATCAGAAAACTGAGAGTTAAGATTGAACCCGATCCGAAAACTCCCAAATATATAAAAACCGTATGGGGAAAGGGGTACCGCTTTGGCACGGGCATTGCATAGAAAAGATTCCATGTATTTTCAACTTTTACGTCTGTTGATTATATCAGCAGTTGTGGCAGGCGTGAATTTTTTAATATTGGATCAAGTAGTTGGTTACGTGATTGATAGTTATTATTATAGTCTCGATTACCAAAAACAAAAAGGAGAGGAATATGCAAATAAACTGCAAGGTTATGTCAATAAAAATCAACTTTCTTCAAAAGATACAAAGGCGTTAACTAGTTGGGTAAAAAAACAAAATATAATTTTAGTAGATATTTATAAAGACGATATTTTGGTATTTAGTTCGGAATATCCAGATGAGGCGATTTGGGAAGAAGAAATCAGTGCTAATAACTATGAGTGGGAAACATATTATACAATTACGTTTGCAGATGGAGAAGCAGAGGTAGTTGTTAGCGGTTTGTATGGCTATCGAGCCGAAAATTATGCGCTTATTATAGAATTAGTAGTTTCCTTTATTTTGTTTTTGTTGTTGGTGTTTGTGGGAATTCGAAAAAAAATGAATTATATTTTGCAGCTTGGCAATGAAATTGAGATATTGGAAGGTGGCAGATTAGATTATTCTGTTACAATAAAAGGAAAAGATGAATTGGCAGTACTTGCGGAGGGTTTGGATGCCATGCGGATTTCTTTTGGGGAGATGATTGAACAGGAAACGAGAATTGTACGGGAGAATCAAAAAATCGTTACAGAGATGTCCCATGATCTGAGAACGCCAGTAACATCCATTTTGCTATATACAGAACTTTTGAAAAAGGAAAAATATAAAGATGAAGATCAGTTAAAGGAATATATTGAGAAAATAGAACAAAAAACATACAGAATGAAGCAACTGACGGATCATTTGTTTGAATATTCGCTTGTGACAGGAAACGATGAAATCAGATTGGAATCACCGGAATTTTTTGAAGTGATATTCTATGATCTGTTTTCGGAAATGTGCAGTTATTTCCAGTCGAAAGGCTTTGCAGTAGACTTCAATATAGAATGGATTGAGAAAAAGATACAGATTTATACACCATATGTAATGCGGATTATGGATAACATTTCATCAAATATTATAAAGTATGCTGATATTGAAAAACCAATAGTTATGCGTTTGCTAGACGATAATAGAGGAATTGGATTCTCTGTCGAAAATGAAATTAAGTTCCAAAGTGAACGAGTGGAAAGTACACAGGTTGGAATTCAAAGTATCAATAGCATGATGAAGAAAATGGGTGGAGTGTGTGAGATAAAAAAGACAGCAAAGTCTTTTGCTATTGAGCTCTCTTTCCCCATATAAATAAATAGGAACTAAATATAAAAAAAAGACCGATGGTTAAATTGAAGACTCATTTAAACCATCGGTTTTTTGTCTAAAGGAAAAATGCGGTATACGGTTTTTTGACGATTGTTTTAACCTTGACGATTGTTTTTTATGCATATTTATGTGGAAAATCATCTCCAAATAAATATGCATAAAAAACAATCCTTTCTTTTGTGAAGAAAATAGAAAAAAAAGTAAAGAAGTAAAAAATATTTACATTTACTTAGTAAAATGATACCATATATTTACCAAGTAAAAAGGAGAGGTATTATGAAAAGAAGAGAACTATTTGGAGGGATCCTGTTGATCACGGCAGTTTCTGTCTTCATGACCGGATGTGGAGGAGAACAAAAAAAGGATAATGCGAAAGCGGATAAAGGCGGGAAAACAAAATTACGTTTTGCATCCTGGGATGTGGCAGATGACATTGACTTACAGCAAGGGGTTGTAGATGAATTCAATAAGACTCATGATGATATTGAAGTTAGTTTAGAAGCCTATGGCAGCGATTTTGATACAAAAATCAGTGCCGGTATGGGATCTGGTGATACTCCGGATGTCATGTACATGTGGAATTATCCGGCATATTATGAAGGACTGGAACCATTGGATTCGTATATAGAGAAAGAAGGGGAGGATTATAAGAAGGATTTTTATGATACATTGTGGGATTATAATTCTATGAACGAACAAATATACGGAATCCCAGTGGGCTTTACCACACATGCCCTGTTTTATAACAAAGATTTATTTCAGGAAGCAGGGATTGATGAGCCAACCGATGACTGGACCTGGGAAGATCTGCAGACAGCAGCAAAAGCTATATCTGAAAAAACAGATGCAAAAGGTTTTTCCTTCCAGATGAAACCGGACCCCTATGACTATGAGATGTATTTGTGGAGTAACGGATCGGCTTATTGTGGCAAAGACGGACAGATGGATGGATATATCAATTCGGATGAATCCAAAGAAGTATTTCAGATGTTTCAAGGTATGGAGAAAGAAGGTTATGCAGTTGCAACTGAGAAAAGCGGAACGGATGAATTTCGTTCCGGTCAATCGGCGATGTATGTCTATGGTTCCTGGTCCATCAATTCACTGAAAGAAGATGGGATGAATTATGGTATAACTAAGATTCCGTCGTTTGGCAAGCAGCCTTCTGTAAGTATATTAAGCTCATCCGGTATTGCAATGTCCAAAGATAGTAAAAATAAAGATGCGGCATGGGAATTTATGAAATACTGGACAAATGAGGAGAGCAATAAGAACCGTATCGGGCTGGAACTTCCTGTTCTTATGAATGTGGTCGATTCTGAAAAAATAATGGATAAGCCTGAATTTGCACCTTTTTACTTAATGTTAGAACAAAGTTCCGGTCACACGCCGGCAAGTTTCATTATAAAAGATTGGTCAGAGACTTCGGAAGACCTATCTTTATCTTTTGAGGAAATATTTAATCCAAGTACGTTACAAGATGTTTCTGAAACATTAGATCAGTTGTCAGAATAAAAGACAAGAACGGAAGTTTCTATGAAAAAGAAGAAATTTATGAAAACTGCAACTCCATATATTTTTATTTCACCCTGGATTATTGGATTTTTAGTCTTTACAATTGGACCGCTTATTTTGTCGCTTGTCATGAGCTTTTTTGACTGGCCGCTGACTTCAACGCGTGAATTTATTGGCTTTGGAAATTACATTGAGATGTTTACACAGGATAAACAGTTCTGGAAATCCCTAGGTATCAGTTTAAAGTATGCTGCTATTTTTGTTCCTTTAAATCTGATTATTGCCCTGTTTTTAGCTATGCTGATTACACAGCCCTTGAGAGGTGTTAAGATTTACCGGACAATATTTTATATTCCTTCCGTTGTCTCAGGGGTTGCCGTATCAATTATCTGGGGATGGATTTTAAATGGTGACTACGGTGCGCTGAATTACCTGTTATCTCTGATTGGGATAAAGGGACCAAAATGGTTAATTGATCCTGCATGGGCTCTATTTGCAGTAATCATCGCAAGTGCTTTTGGTGTTGGGAGCATGATGCTGATCTTTTATACAGATATTAAAAATATTCCCGGTGACGTATACGAGGCTGCTTCTTTGGATGGGGCAAATGCGGCCAGACAATTTTTTAGTATTACTTTACCTATGATTACACCGACAATATTGTTTAATCTGATTACATCGATCATAGGATCTTTTCAACAAGTAACTCTTGTCATGCTGCTTACAGGGGGCGGACCTTTAAAAAAGACATATTTTTACGGGCTTTATACATATAACAATGCTTTTAAACATCATAAAATGGGGTATGCCAGTGCAAATGCATGGGTTAT
>ENA-UOOI01002216-UOOI01002216.1-fermentation-metagenome-genome-assembly--contig:-NODE-2216-length-17564-cov-25.625792_pt1 | contig 17564 bp, 18 predicted proteins | sample MGYA00245779_ERZ724027 | MGnify/ENA primary metagenome ERZ724027 (study PRJEB28704, sample SAMN03018318) | fermentation metagenome | biome: anthropogenic terrestrial biome; feature: soil...
GGCATTTGTCAAGATATAAAGGCTGCAAAGCAGGCAAACTGATATCCATATGGTGCCTCAATAGCAATCCGGTCCAGCGTCGGAGAAGTCCCAAAATAAGGTGAAGGAACCGGAACGATAAAAACGCCGTACAGGTTTTCCCATACGGCGTTGCTTACAGTTTGGCGGATTCAGTTGTCGGATGTCTGCGGCAGCTGTTCCCCGAACAGCAGTTTCAGATAATTGCGTTTACCGTATAGAATACGCACGATAAACACGGTTTGCTTCTCCACTCTGTAAAAGATCAGATAATTCCCACAAACCTGAAAGCGATAATCGGTCTCGATATTCAGTACGGAGGACAGGTTCGGACCACTTTCAGGAAAATCTGCCAGTCTACGCATGAATTTTAGAATTCGGGAAACCAACTTCTGGGCGGCAACTGGCGCATCCAACTGGGCAGCGATATACTGCTGGATTTCCCGCAGGTCATTTGCTGCCTCCGGGGAAACGCGCAACTCAGCCATTTTCTTGCTCCAAAAGTGCCTCCACCTGCTCCATGTTCATCCAGCCTTTTTCCTTGCCCGACTGTTCGCCTTTGACAAGCTGGGACAGGAATTTCAGCGAGGCTTTCAGCTTTTCGTATTCATCAATATCCACAATTGCATAACGTCCCCGACCATTTTTTGTCAGGTAGACCGGTTCACCAAACACAATTCCCCGCAAAACTTCGTTGTAGTTCCGCAGATCGGACACAGGCTTGATATTTGGCATTCAAAGCACCTCCTAAATTATAATATACTCTTATTATTCGTAAAATTCAACGTAATATTTAACATCTTCTTAAAGAAAGTTCTAGAAATGCTGCCGAACTTACCTATTCGAATAAACCCCGAGATTGAGGATGCGATGATGAACAGTAAAAAACTCCTAAAACGATACCAAAACACAGCATTTTATATTTGCATGTTTTATCCATATCCCATTACGTCCCGGTTAACAAATAGGGCTTACGTGGGCGTTGCGGAGCTGACGGGGATACGCGGCTTTCTTGGCACGGAGGAAATGGAGCTTCTGGCCCTGACGGATTCCACGCTGGGAAAACTCCGGAATATGAGAGTTTAACTAGATCTATCTACTGCTATAATTGACTATGTTCTTCAGGATGCCTATAATTAAAGCATGAAACGAGGTGCTTTCATGGATGAGCGCATTTTAACTCCTTGATCATCTCCTCAATCTTATGCTTGCAAAAAACAAAGATGGAGGGATGGGAATGTGGCTTCTGTTGGCTTTGGGTTCTGCGCTGTTTGCTGGACTGACCAGTATCCTGGCGAAAATCGGAATTAAAAACACTGATTCAAACCTTGCAACGGCGCTCCGCACCGTTATTGTACTTCTGTTTTCCTGGCTAATGGTTTTTGTTGTGGGTTCGCAACGTACCATCGGCCTGATTTCCACCCGCAACCTTGTGTTCCTGATTCTTTCAGGAGCTGCCACCGGTGCTTCCTGGCTTTGCTATTTCAAGGCGTTGCAGCTTGGCGATGTCAATAAAGTGGCCCCGATTGATAAAAGCAGCACGATTTTGACCATCCTGCTTGCCTTCCTGTTTTTAAGGGAAACTCCCACCCTGTGGATGGGGGTTGGGGTTGTGCTGCTTGCCGTGGGCACCTATCTTATGATACAGCGTCAGGAAACCAAAACCCCGGAGGGCAAAGGGAGTAAGTCGTGGCTTTTTTATGCCATACTGTCCGCCATTTTTGCCGCTCTGACATCTATTCTCGGTAAAGTAGGGATACAGGGAATCGAATCCAATTTAGGAACAGCTATCCGCACCATAGTTGTATTGGTCATGGCATGGATCATCGTTTTGTTTCAGAAAAAGCTGCCCCTTGTGAAAGAGATTGATAAAAAGAGTTGGATATTCATCTTATTTTCCGGCCTTGCGACCGGTCTTTCCTGGCTTTGCTATTACCGCGCACTTCAGGAGGGCAGAGCCAGTCTGGTGGTGCCCATCGATAAACTGAGCATTGTAGTGACAATTGTGTTTTCCCGCATTGTTCTGAAAGAACGGCTTTCCAGGAAAGGCATGATTGGCTTGGTTCTTGTGGTAACCGGAACAATGGCCTTGTTATTTTAACAGACCGTAGCAAGAAGTCTCCCGCTGTTTATGGCGCAAAACGCTGATGCGGTGTTAAACCGGGAAACACTTTACGAGCGCATCTGGGGCATGGACGCCATGGAAACAACGCCACGGTCGCCGTCCACATCAACCGGCTGCGGGATAAAATTGGGGAAGATCCAGGCAATCCCCGGTATATCCAAACGGTTCGGGGAGCGGGTTATCGGTTCAAAGCGTAAGAGAGAACCATTGTCTAGGCTCCCATAATTTGTATGTCGGACGTACAGCAAATCCTGAAAGAATAAGAAACGGATTGAGAACGACCGGGAAAGACGTGGTGGTGGAGTATATTACAAGGAAAGCCGGATAGACGAAAATAGGAGCAACCTTTCGGTTACTCCTATTCACGGAATGTTCAGTATCGTTATGAACGCTCGGTATGGTGCCGAAGGCGGGACTTGAACCCGCATGGTATTGCTACCACTGGATTTTGAGTCCAGCGCGTCTGCCAATTCCACCACTTCGGCGCATCTTTCTGATGACAATAAAAATATGATAACATAATCCATATCGGAATGCAATCTGTTTTTTGCTTTCTGCGCAGAAACCTGTTGGGAATGGCATGGAATTCTTCATATTGGGAATGGCGGCATTGAATTCTTCATAAAAATATGTTAAAGTCAAAGAAACAGGTAGAAGGAAAGGACAGCAGAAGATGTTGGAACAGAAGCAATGGACAGAGGGGACAGAATGAATAAGGTATTGATGATCATCGACGGCAACAGCTTATTGCATCGGGCATTTTACGCGCTTCCGGTTCTGACCAATAAGAAAGGCGTTTTTACCAATGCGGTATATGGCTTTTTAAATATGCTGTTGAAACTGATAAGCGATTATAAGCCGGACAGTCTGGCTGTGGCATTTGATAAAAAGGCGCCTACCTTCCGACACAGGGAATACAAGGCCTATAAGGGCACCAGGCAGAAAGCACCGGAGGAGCTGGTTCCTCAGTTTGAGCTGGCCCGGGAAGCCATGAAACAGATGAACATTCCCATTTATGAAATGGATGGCTATGAAGCGGACGACATACTGGGGACCCTTTCCAGGTCCTGCGGCGGTCCTGACCGGAATGTTTTGCTGGTTACCGGGGATAAGGACGCCCTTCAGCTGGTATCCGGCAATAGCAATGTTTTGCTTACCAAAAAAGGCATCACTGTACTTCATCGGTACGATGAGAAGGAAATGAAAAAGGAATACGGCCTTACACCGCTTCAGTTCATTGATATGAAAGGGCTGATGGGGGACAAATCGGATAATATTCCGGGGGTACCCGGCATTGGACCCAAGACGGCAACCAGGCTGCTTCAGCAATACGGCACTTTGGAAAATGTCCTGGATCATACAGATGAGATGAAGGGAAAGCTGAAAGAAAACCTGACCATATACCGGCAGCACGCCTTGCTCAGCAAGGATCTGGCTACCATTCGGCTGGATGTACCCATTGACTGTTCTGTGATGGATCAGCCCCTTTCGATACCAAAGTCTCCGGAGCTGAAGGACTTTCTGCAGGAGCTGGGGTTCAGCAGTATCATTGAAAAACTGGGTTTGACGGAAGTGGAGACTGCTGTGCAGGAGGAAGCGGTGCAGGAAACCAACACGTATTCGGACATCTGTCATGAGGAGGAAGTCCGGGCCCTTCTTCCGGAGTTGATGAAACAAAAGCTGGTTGCGGTTACTTTGGACGGGGAGCTGCAGGTTTCCTGGGAGCCCGGTCATAATTACCGGCTGCTTTGGAAAGGGAATATGCCGGACAGCGATCTGAGCTATCAGAAAGCATTGCAGGAGCTGAAACCTTTTTTTGAAAAGGCGGAGATCCGCAAGGTAACCCATGATGCCAAAAAATTGATGCTGGAGCTGTTAAAGTACGGTATTGCACTCCACGGGCTGGAGTTTGACACGTTCATCGGTGCCTATCTTTTGGAACCCACACGAAACAAGTATGAACCGGAGCAGCTTCTCTATGACTATCTGAATCGGGATACTGTATCAGCTGATGCTTCGGATTTGCTGGATCTGACGAAAGCTTTAAAAAAGCATCTGCAGGAGGAAGATATGATGGAACTGTATCTGCAGATTGAGCAGCCGCTGATTCGCGTTCTGGCACATATGGAGCGGGTTGGGTTTAAAGTCGATAAAACGGTTCTGCAGCAGCTCGATCTGGAGTTTACTGCGGAAGTGTCGCGGCTGACGGAGGAGATTACGGAACTGGCAGGAGAAAGCTTTAATATCAATTCCACGAAGCAGCTTGGTGAAATCCTGTTTGAAAAACTGCATCTCCCGGTTCAGAAAAAGACAAAGACGGGATATTCCACTGACATTGAGGTTCTCGAGCATCTGCAGGGCAGTCACCCCATCATTGGGAAGATTATGGAATACCGTCAGGTCATGAAGCTGAAGTCCACCTATATTGATGGACTGCTCCAGGTCATTCACCCGGAAGACGGACGGATTCATTCCAGTTTTAACCAGACTGTCACGGCGACCGGCCGGATCAGCAGCACGGAGCCCAATCTGCAGAACATTCCCGTTCGTGAAAAAATGGGAAGAAGGATCCGAAAGGTATTTGTGGCAAGTGATGAAGAGCATCTTCTGGTGGATGCGGATTATTCCCAGATCGAGCTGCGGGTCCTTGCGCACATTTCCGGAGATCCTACCTTTATGAATGCTTTTATCCGGAATGAGGACATTCATCGCCGGACTGCCGCTGAGATTTTTGGCATTTCCATGGAGCAGGTTACCGCTGAGCAGCGAAGCAGTGCCAAGGCAGTTAATTTTGGCATTGTATACGGGATCAGCGATTATGGCCTGTCCAGGAATCTTGGCATCAGCCGCGCAAGAGCAAAAAAATATATCGACAGTTATCTGGACCGCTATCCGAAAGTGCAGGAATACATGGCACGGGTCGTGGAGGAAGGCAGGCAAAATGGTTATGTCACCACTTTGCTGAATCGAAGAAGGGATCTTCCCGAGTTGAAATCCAGAAACTACAATATACGAAACTTTGGCAGAAGGGTTGCCCTGAATACTCCCATTCAGGGCACCGCTGCGGATATTATCAAAAAAGCCATGATACAGGTTCACGGAGAGTTGGAGAGAAGGGGACTGCGCTCCAGGCTGATTCTGCAGGTTCATGATGAACTGATCATCGATACGTATCAACCGGAGCTGGAAGAAGTTATGGCACTGGTGAAAGATCAAATGGAACATGCCGTTCCTCTTTCGGTTCCCCTCGTGGTGGATATCAATACAGGGAGAAGCTGGTATGACGCAAAGTAGAGCTGGTGTTTCATGAAAAAAATCGGTCTGACGGGTGGTATTGCAACGGGAAAATCCACTGTTTCCGGGATACTCAGGGAACTGGGGGTTCCGGTGATTGACGCAGATGAAGTGGATCGGCGTTTGTCTGAGAAAGGGAACAAGGTTTGGAAGGCGGTTTATGACCATTTTGGGAGCGGATATTTTCTTCCGGATGGAGAGATGGACCGAGGGCGACTGGGAGAAATGGTTTTTTCGGATCGGAGAGCCAGGCAGTCCCTCAACCAAATCACTCATCCCATCATCCAAAAGGAGATGGAGAGGATGCTTCGACAGATGGAAGAAGATCGGAATCCACCCATTGCCGTACTGGACGTTCCCTTGCTGATCGAAGTGGGATGGGACCGTTTCGTGGACGAGGTTTGGGTGGTTGCCATACCGGAGGAGTTGCAGATCCGGAGGCTGATGTGGCGAAACGATATGACAGAAGAGCAGGCGATACAGCGGGTAAGGAGCCAGATGAGCCTGAAGGAGAAATGCAGGATGGCCGACAGGGTGATTGATAATTCCCGGACCGTACAATACACGAGAGAACAGATCATTCGGATATGTAAGGAATATGAGGCTTTGGAGGATCAGAAATGCGAACACCGAAAAGGAGCAGGATGGCCGTTATAAGCAAGTTATTATTGTTTTTGGCGGTCGTTCTGATGATATATTTCCTGTTTGGAAGGGTATGGATCAAGCAGATGAGATATCCTCTGAAATTTGAGGAGGAGATTAAGACCTATTCCGAAAAGTATTCGCTGGATCCCTATATGGTGGCGTCCATTATATGGGCAGAGAGCAGGTTTCTCCCGGATGCTGTTTCCGGAAAGGATGCCAGGGGGCTAATGCAGCTTCTGCCGGATACCGCGGTTTGGGCAGCGGGGAAGATGGGCCTGTCGGATTTTGAGGAAGCCATGCTCCTGAATCCGGAAATGAATATCCGGATTGGTTGCTGGTATCTGAACTTTTTATCTTCGCAGTTTCCCGACAATGAGGAATCGGTTCTTGCGGCATATAACGGAGGAATTGGAAATGTGCAAAAGTGGCTGAAGGATAAAACTTACAGCGGAGACGGATATCGGCTGGATCACATTCCTTTTCAGGAGACGCGGAATTATGTCCTAAAAGTAAAGGGTGCCTGTAAAATCTATCGGGAAATATATCCCTCATTGGGTTCATCACCCAATCGGAAAGGATCCAATCAATGAAAAGAGTATTGTCCTGTCTTCTGATATTGCTTTTTCTTTTTCTTACGCCAGGCTGTGACGCGGGGGATGGGACCCCCTCTGCTTCTCCGGATGCAAGCACAAAGCCGGAGGAAACAGCGACTCCCACCCCGTCTCCGCAAATGGGCGGGGAACTGAAGGTTCCACTGATGGCACCGGACTCCTTTAACCCGTTGCTGACACAATCCAGGGATATTCTGAACTTTCTGAACCTTATTTTTGAACACCCCCTTGTGCTGGACGAAAACTCCAGGCCGACCCCTTCCCTGGTGGAAAAATGGGAAGTTTCTGAGGATGGAAGGACCTGGACTTTTCATGTCAGGAAGGATGTAAAATGGCAGAATGGCCAGGCAATGACCGGGGAAGACATTCTTTTCACCTTTCAGGCGCTTCAAAGCGGGAAGCTTGGATCGTTTTACGAAAAGAACCTGGCCGGAAATGGCAATATTGTGCAAGCCGGTCTGGGTAACAATGATCCCTACACCTTCTTTGTCCGTTTGGCTGAACCATCCAGTGAGATTCTGGACATTATGACTTTTCCGGTCCTTTCGAAAAATGTGTATCAGTCTCCGGAATTCATGCAGAATGAAAAGGGAAATCTCTCCATGATTCCTATTGGGACAGGCCCTTATCAGGTGGATCCCAGCCAGCCGTACAACGGTACGTCCATAAAGCTGGTTCGCAATGAGGCCTGGTGGAATGGGAAGCCTTATATTGATTCGATTCTGGCAAAGGTTTATCAGACGAACGAAGAAGCAAGAGTTGCCCTCGGAAAAGGGGAGACGGATCTGGTGGACACTATGGCCGTTTATGCCAATAACTATTCGGATCTCGATAAAATCACCGGATATAAGTATCTGACCGAAAACTTTGAATTCTTGGCGCTGAATTTCGACAATCCGTTGTTTGCGGACAAGAATGTCCGAAAAGCAGTTGCCTATGCCATTGATCGGAAGGATATCATATCCAGGGTGTACCTCAACAATGCAGAAACGGTTGATGTACCCATACCATCCAATTCCTGGCTCTATGACAGTGCATACCGGATTTATGATTATGATGAGAAACGGGCATCCAAATTGCTGAAGGAAGCCGGATGGGTGGATTCCGACGGAGACGGTGTACTGGATAAGACAGTGGGGGGAAAGAAACGGGACCTGTCGTTTACGATTCTTACCAACAGTGAAAACGACTTCCGAAGGGATGTGGCGGAGCTGATCAGCAAGCATTTGGCCCTGGTCGGATTCCGGGTACAGACGGAAGCGGTGGACTGGGAGCAGCTTCAAAGCGAGAATATGCAAAAGCATAAATTCGATGCCATATTGACCGGTTATTATCTGGATTATGTTCCGGACCTGCGTTTTGCTTTTCACTCCTCGCAGATTGGAAAGGGACGGATGAACTTTTACCGGTATCAGAATCCGGAGCTCGACAGTCTGCTGGATACGGCAGCAACAGCATATAAGGAAAAGGATAAGAAGAAAGCCTATCAAAAGATACAGGAACATCTGGCAGAGGAGCTTCCGGTGATCAGTTTGTATTTTCGTACCGGGTCTCTGCTGGTCAATAACCGGGTTCATGGTGTGGCCAAAGTCCGGGAACTGAATCTGTACAATAATATAAAAGACTGGTATCTTGTGGACGAAAAGTAGATATGAATCTACACAGGACGGAGGACGCAGGATGCCGGGCAGGGGAAAGGCTGGATTTTTTTATTGACAATCTGTCAGGCTATGCTATAATAATGATTGCAGCTTTTCAGGTGGAGGAAGGTCCATATTTTTATCATTTGCGAGAGTGCTGGAATAGGCAGACAGGCACGTTTGAGGGGCGTGTGTCCATGACGTACGGGTTCAAGTCCCGTCTCTCGCACCATGCGGAGTGTCCTTATAGGATCTGAGTATCCTTTAAGGACACTCAGTTTTTATAGAGGATAAAATCCTCGGCAAGCTGCCGGAAGCGCGCTTCACTACGCTTGACGCGCGGTACGCCGACGAGCAGGACGAACTTTCCGGCAAAATTGAAGAACTGGAACATGCCGTTTCCGGTTACGAGCACAAACAGCAATCCGTAGAAAAATTCATTGCCCCTGATCGACAAATACGAAAACTTCGATACTCTGACTTACCACCATGCTCAATGAATTGGTGGAGAAAATTGTTGTCCATGATCGGGATCGCAAAGGCTGTCAGGACACCACGCAGGAGGTAGAAATCTACTTTAATTTTGTCGGTAAATACGTGCGCCCCACTTCGGGGAAGTCAATTTGATCCCGGAAGAACAGGAGGCTCTGCGTAAAAAAGAAGAACGCCGAGACAGACTTCATAAAAATTATCTGCGTCGCAAGGCTAATGGTAAGCAAAAGCAATATGATGATAAAATCAAAGTGGCGAAAAAAGCCGAAATTGAGGCGAGAAAAGCCGCTCTGCGCGTCGAGGACATGGCAAAGGGCGTATTTGTTTCTGCCAGTGTTTTGCCGAAAACGGAGCCGCAAAAACTTGTTCCTGCAACAATGGCATCGGCTACTGTGAATCATAAAAGCATACGCCATGCTTGTTCGTGAAGAGTTCGAGTAATCACGAGGCAACCCTGAAAACATTTTTGTATCATTTCCACCCCCCATTTATGACAATTGCCCATTTTCTGGCTTCCGTTTACTCTATACTGTTCATTTGAAAACTTAATTCAGGAGGACAGATATGGAATTACTAAAAGTGGAAAACCTGCAAAAATACTATCCGAAGAAAAAGGCTCTGGACAATGTTTCTTTCACAGTAAACCAAGGTGAGATCGTAGCACTGATTGGGCGCAACGGAGCCGGGAAAACCACGTTAATGAATTCAATTGTCAGCATCAGCTACCCCACCGGCGGAGCGGTTTATTACAAAGGTGAAAATCTGCTCAATGACAGACGCGGACTTCATGAATTCGGCATTCTCATCAACGCTACATTTTTTGATTATCTATCCGTCTACGATAATCTATGGCTGCTGATGGAAGCGTCCGGTGCCACCGATAAACGGAGTATGCGTAATACCATCATGGAAACACTGCGTCTGGTCGGATTGGAAGGTCAGGCACGGCAGAAAGTTAAAAGCTTTTCGTTCGGCATGAAACAGAGGCTCGGACTGGCTCAAACTTTGCTCGTTCCCATTGGCTTTTTAATCTTGGACGAACCGTTTGTTGGCCTTGATCCTGCCGGAAAAGAACTGCTAAAAAGCGTAATTGTTCAAAAGGCACAGCGGGATAAATGCGGAATTCTTTTTTCCAGCCATGAGTTGGACGATGTGTCCGAAATTTGTGATCGAATCGTCATGCTTGCAAACGGACACAAGGTCTACGACGGTGCTTTCCACGAAGAAAAGCAGTACATGGTGGAGTTGGATTGCAGCAGCACGATAATCTGCGAGAAGCTATTGACGGATTTTAAGGATCAGATCACTATCTCAGAAAATAAGGTTACATTCAATAACAGAAATTTGATACAACCGGTTCTTCAGCAGCTGATACAGGGCAGTGCAACCATCAGCGATCTGCAAGTTCATGAAAATTCACTTTACGATCTTTTTAAGCAGGAGGCATAAGAGAAATGAAAAATAATGTAACAAGTGATCGTTCATCATCAATGGGAAACGGCTTTCTTCGTTTACAGACTAAGGGCCTATTTCGCCGCGATTATCGTATTGAAATGCAAAAACTACTGAAACGATGGGATGTCCTTCTTTTGTTACTCGGACTTGTTATTCCGCTTGCCCTTTCAATCAGTTTAGCCGCACATGCAAGCTTCTGGCAGATATCAGCGGCGCAGAAAATTGACGCTGTTCATTTTTTAGTTATGGTGACGCGGATTACCGCTTCGGTCTGCATCTTCCATTTGATTACCGCGCTTTATGCGGCACGCTTTTATTGTTCCGAAATCGAAAACAACTCTGTTCTTCTATATGTTCCGCGTATCCGCAGCAGAAGCGTACAATACAGTGCGAAATTTTCAGCTTTGTTGACCGTGGTTACGGCGGCGCAAATTTTTATTGATCTTGTGTCGCTGTTGTGCTTTTACGGTATTCTCGTACAGGATCGCCCGGATATTGCAACAGGGCGAGGCTGTAGCGGTGCACAATGGGGAACAGCAGCGGCCACGCTCTTAGCTTACCTGTTTTCGTATTTGGTAGTAGTCAGCGTAATCATGGGATTTGGGTCTTATCTGAAAATGGTTCCCAGCTTTGCCGTTTGTGCCGGTTTCGTTTTCGCGTGTCAATTATTGCCGAATGCTCCGGCTGAATCCATCCAGATGCTTTCGCCATGGCGTTATATCAACGGTCTGGGTAACTATGTATACGGTCAGACAGATAAACTTACTCAACCGGAACTCTTGACCGGAAGCATAATCTGCTTTGTCGCCTATCTACTGATACTTTCGGCGGTTGGTCTGTTCAAATTCAAGAAGCGGGATTTAGGCTGAATTTTTGCTCCCCGCCGAGCTTCATGAACTAACAGACTTGCAATCGGTGCGTGATCAAAATATAATTGAGTTCAGGGGATGATCTCTATGAATATAGCCATTTGCGACGACGATATGCAGGATGCAGTGAATCTTGAAAATTTGATATTGAAAGAATCACTGCAAAACATCCCCTGTGATGTTTTTACATCTGGGAACGATCTGATCAATCATTTGATAAATAACCAAGACTATTACGACGTTTTCTTTTTAGACATAGAAATGCAAGGAATAAACGGAATTGAGACCGCGCAGAGCATACGCAAAACCAATCAGACGGCCTTGATCGTTTATGTAACCAATCATCAGGACTATGTATACGACGTTTTTGAAACGCTGCCGTTTCGATTTCTGAGAAAACCTGTCACGGATGAATGCCTGAAAACAGTATGGTTTGATATCCTTGATTATTTTCATACTGTCAAACAAATTTTCGTCTTTATAGAGAACCGCGTCCAATGTCAGATATTCACCAATGAGATACGGTATTTTGAAAGCCATGGGCGAGAAATCATTTTACATACTAAAGAGAAATCCCACCGGTTCTATGGACGAATTTATAAGTTGGCCGGAACCTTAAATCGGGACTTATTCGCACAGCCGAGCGCCTCCTGTTTAGTCAATATGGATGCAATATTTTCAATTGTTAAAGATGAAATTATCCTGAAGGATAAAGCTGCTATTCCTATCACAGACAAATACAGGCAGTCGCTGAAAGAGAGTTATGCAAATTACGTGAAATGGAGAAGAATACGATGACCGTTGTAAATTCGCTGCTATTGACCTCAATAGCTTATATCTTCTCTTTCATAGTTGTTATCCGCTATTTCAATCATATTTTTTTGGCAATAAGGGTTAAAAAAATCACTTTCTATATGACGGCCCTTGGTTTGCTCTTAATAACGATAGCGGATGTGATTACCCGCAGCGTAAAAAGCGGAAATGTATCGATCAATATAATGCAAACTGTAACGTTTGCATGTATTATGTCACTGTTATATCAAGGGAAAATCAGGCTCAAATTTTTATACAGTATTCTAGCAATCGTGTTTTCCGCATTTTCCTCTGTAGTTGTTACATATATTGTGATACTTTTATCCGGTGAAAGTATTTTTGAATTTGCAAGCACGCATAAAGCATGGTCTTTGATTGTTGCTATTTTAAGTGTTCTTATTTTCTTCTTCATACTATCACTGATATCCAAGTTGCTTTCAGATGTAAAATCTTTAGTCCCCATTAAATTTGTTATTCTCCTGATAACCATTCCGTTAATCAGCATGGTGGGTATATTGCTCATGTTTCAAGAACTGACCCAAACGATAAAAGAGGTTAATTACGCAACCATAATGACTCGCTTTACGATTTTACTTTGTATCCTATATGCAAATTGTATTGTTTTCTATCTGTTTGATAACGTTGTAAAATACATGCGCAAAACAGCGGATGAACAGCTTCTTAAAAAGCAGATTCAATTACAAGATCGTTTTTACAAACGATTAGAGTCCAGCCAGACTGAAATCCGCAAAATCAGGCACAATATGAAACATCGATTGGAAGCCATTCGAATCCAACTCGATGAAGAAGATTACAACAGAGCCAAATCCGACTTATCGTCCATGCTCACAAACATCGAAATGCAAAGAATTGTTGACAGTGGAAATCCGCAGCTTGATGCAATATTAAATTTGAAACTTTCGGAAGCGCAAGAGGCCGGAATCAAGGTTGAAACAAAAGTCTTCGTTGCTTCCGGGTTGCATTTGACTTTTTCCGACATGTGTGTCCTGATCGGTAATGCTTTCGATAACGCCATAGAAGCCTGTCAAAAGATTGGAAATGGAGAAAAGAGCATTACTCTTGAAATGAGCAGCGTCAATCAGGCCTTGTTTCTTAGCATTTCAAATTCATTGGCAGATGCAGCCGCTAATGATTTACAATCAAGCAAAGAGGATATTGAGAATCACGGGTTTGGTTTGGCAAGCATTCGCTATATCGCTGAAAAATATAATGGGACCGTTAATATACAGACTACCGGGCAAATATTTAATCTCGAAGTCGTTTTACAAAACCCAAATTGACGCTTCTAGTAATTTATGACATGTCATGATGCAACTCGTGACATATCAATTTTTTTGCGCGTTTTACGATTTATACTGTTATAAATATTTGAAAATTGGGACTATGGATAAGATCGAGTTGTAGAGGAGAATTTTCTATGTTTAATAGAAATATAAGGCCAAGTAAAGAATGGTCTGCTGTGCTTATGATTGCTGCAATAATTATGTGTGTTTACGGCGTGGTGTCAGTGATTCCATCAAAGGGAGCGTTTGGCGTCATATGGACGTTAGTAGCGGTGATGATTGCCGTGTTTAGCGGCATCAATGCATTTGGAAAGGGGTTCCCCATTTACCGGATTGATTCAGGTAGTGATAGCGCAGAGCGTCCTACATCAGAAAAAAGCTTTCAAATTATTCAGCGCCTTTATAATCAGGGAGTGATATCCAAGGAAGAATACGATCAGCTCCGAAAAGATATTCGGTGATGATGATGTACTTCAAAATGGAATGCGTTCTTACAATAGCAGCGAAGCAGCGACCGCAGGTTTGGCTGGTACTGTCGTGCTGATTCTCTGACTGTTGTACAGCAAATTGAAATCCGGTCAAGCAGCGGAGTATTATCCGGTGAATTAGCAGCATAAAGGCACCTTAAATTCAGGACTGCATTTTAATTTCTGGGAAAAAGCAATTTGCTGTCAGGAAAGAAGTGTAAAGAATAAGCCACAATGAGAAGAGCATTGTGGCCTGAATGAGATCATAAGTAGTTGTTTTCGTACAGAGCTCGCAGGGCTTCTGCGACTGTGGCGGCATCAGCAGGATTCATCAGCAGTTTGAAATCCCGAAGGATCCTGGTATCAAGATATTGGCATTCATCAACCGCCACGAGGATTATCTTGTGTTTTTCCTTCATGAGGTAACGAACCCTGTCCTGGATTGCCTTGAACATTTCCGTTTTTCGGTTGCCCGGTTCAAGACCCAGTTGCATGCAAAGATGGCGGTAAAACTCCGTAACACTGATAGTTGAAAGACAAGTGTAGGTCATTTGGCAAAGGTTCAGATTCAGACTTTCTGCAAAGCAGCGCAGGGCATAAGTTTTTCCCATACCGGGCGGTGCGGTAAAAAGACCGATTCCCCTCGTGCTTTTCAGGAAGGAAAGCCGATTTTGCATTTCAAGATGATCCCTGGACTGAAATGCCGTTTTAACCGGTGAAGATTTATCAAAAGGATGAAAGGTAAGGCCATAAAAATGGTTATACATTGTTGGATCCTCCATTCATGGAATAGTCGATGGATAAAGCGTTTTCCCTCTTGGTACGAGAGTTTTCCACCTTGTTGGTGGGACGTATGGGATAGCGCTTCCCATCGTAAAGGATGTAGGCATTTTTCATGTCATCGGGAAGGAAGCGGATCTCCACTTTCATGCGAATAAACTGCATGGGAGTATCGTAGGAAACCGAATCAATGGATACCGTAGAGTCATTATTAACCTTTCGTATGATGCGGTTCATGAAGCATTCGTCCAGCCATTCCCGGCTCCTGGGGAAGCGAATACGGTCCAGATGCCTTGAGTAACGCTCCATGGGAGTTTCACCGATATCCCGGTTAGCGGTATTGTTGCGCAGTCTGACATAGTCAGCCAGCATACGATTGAGCTGCTCCAGCGACTCTACCTCAGATGGATCAAAGCCGTTCAGCCAGGTATCTTTCACTGTACGGAAGGATCTTTCCACTTTCGCTTTGGCAGCCCCATCTCTTACCGGAGCATGAATTTCCACAATGCCCAGGGAGCCAAGGATCATTGTCAGCTGCCCATTGGAATACGGCGCCCCGTGATCGGTATACAGCTTGTTGCAAATGCCATGGCGTGCAATAGCCTCTTTGAGGACAACCTGAAAATTATACGCATTGTCATGATAGAAAAACCGTGCGCCAGCGATAAGCCTGGAGTGGTCATCCACAATGTGAAACAAATATGTTTTTCTCTTTACTCCATTCTCTGTGATGTATATACTGTGGCAGGTATCCGCCTGATACATGCTGCACGGAAATTCTTCTTCAAAGGCTTTGCGGTCCTTCCTGTTTGTGCTTCTTGCGGACCTCAGGTCGTTTTTCTTAATGAAACGCTGCACAGTGGAGATGGATACTTCCGACTGCCTGATGAAGCCATCGGCAATCAGCTTGGTGTAGATCAATGTCGCATTGATGCGGGGAAACTCCTGTTTTAGCCGAAATGTCTCAGCAACGGCCGTATCCGGAAGAACACGGGATTGGAAAAATTCTTTCAGGTCATACGCAAAGGTCCAGTCATAAAAGGAGTTCAGGAACTGCAGCGATGACGTATATGTGTCTTCCAGAAGGCCCGGCCATATCTTTTTTTTGCCTGAGGAAAAGCTCCTTCCATAAATATAGAGTGGAAACAGAGATACCGTATTTGGCACAGATACCTTCTACTGTCAAGGAACGGGTGTAGTAATCCCTCATTACTGAAATAATGAAAAGAAAGCTGTAGGATTGATAAGGAATGATCGATTCCGGCAATATTGCATGAGTATGCCCACAAGAGGAACACTTGTATCTTCTAATCTCAATACGGTATGTAACTATGCCTCCATTTTCGAAAGAAATCAGCCAGCGGTCATATACAGCATGCCTTTTCCAATCAGGATCTTTTGTACTGCACCATGGGCAGCTATGTTCCACGGGTTTGAATTCAGCCATATATTTGTTGAACAGGTCCTCGGCAGATAGATTTTTAAAATTTAGCTTGCGGAACAGTCCAAAACCTCTTATCATAGTAGTGTACCTCAATGTACATCAGGGGGTTATCCCTCTGGTTGATCCATGCTCCTTACGGTGCATGGGCAAAAGAGAGAAAGAGGCAGCTGTTGTGGGCGTATACTCTTTCTCTCTTTTCATATACGGATAACTATATGGTATATATTGTACAAAGGTCAATACTTGCTGATAAAAAAGTGCCGTATATTACGGCATACTAACTTTTGATATCTATCATGTATACAGAACTCAATTTGCTGCTGGTTTGTTGTTTTAGAAGAATCTAAAATGCGATACTACACTGAAGGAAGCTGATGGCGGTTGATTGGAGAGGAGCGCAAGCGAACCAGTGTTGGCATATTTGAGCGGATAACCCTGCAGGAAGTGGGAATGTCCAAAGGCTAACTCAGCTCATAATGCTAGGATGGTCGTTTCAACAACAGGCAAAGCAACTTAACCCCGGAAGTGCTGTACTCGAAGCTGCTAAATCCATCTTCAAGCGAAAGCAAGGGATGGAGAAGGGTGCAGTATACAGACGACGTCGTAGTAGTGAGGAAGCCTAAGCCTGAGAAAGCTGGTAACAGTCTGGAGGATAAAACTTAGGTGACATGGGACATAGTTTTCATGGCCATAGCTATTCAAAAGGTGGTTATGGATGCGAAGGACGGAGGAAATTCAAAATGTATTCAAGAACTGAAACAAGGGACTCCGAAGGTGCTTGAAAGAAGGCTGAAATGCTGGAAGAAACGAAGGAACGGCATAAAAGAACATGCTGTGAATTACGATGGTACATATATGAAGTACTTGGTGAAAGAAAGATAGATTGCCTTGAGCTAGAAACGTCAACGGAAACCAAGGAAGAACCATATAGGGGAAACGAGTGGCAGGAAAGGGATACCACAGGATCGGAGGTGGAGCATGAAGAAATGGTACAGCCTGATTGATAAGATATATCAACCAGAAAATTTAACAAAAGCCTTCAAACGGGTAAAACGAAACCATGGAGCCCCAGGGATAGATGGGGAGACGGTTGAAGATTTTAACGTTAAGCTTGAGGAAAATATTGAGTTTTTTCATGGGAAACTGAAAACCAACACATATGAACCTAGCCCGGTAAAGAGAGTAGAGATAGAGAAACCGGATGGAGGTAAAAGGCTGCTAGGCATACCCACTGTAAAAGACAGGGTAGTACAGCAGGCGATAGTAAACATCGTTGAAGGAATCTTTGATAAAGACTTCCACCCATCCAGCTATGGTTACAGACCAGGCAAATCACAACATAAGGCGGTGGCAAAGGCGGAGAAATTCCTTAACACCTACAACCTGACCTATGTTGCGGACATGGACCTTAGCAAATGCTTTGACACACTGGATCATGATATCATCATGAGGGAAGAAATGCGTCGAAGAGGTATCACTGGAAATGGAGAGAAAATGGATGTGCGCCGCTGGAAGAACTCCAAGGTGCATATTATCCATCTACTTTTATCTAACTCAAACTTCGCAGTTTGAAAAGAGCGATGAACCTTGAAAATTCAATGAATCCT
>ENA-UOOI01002217-UOOI01002217.1-fermentation-metagenome-genome-assembly--contig:-NODE-2217-length-17564-cov-11.105717_pt1 | contig 17564 bp, 31 predicted proteins | sample MGYA00245779_ERZ724027 | MGnify/ENA primary metagenome ERZ724027 (study PRJEB28704, sample SAMN03018318) | fermentation metagenome | biome: anthropogenic terrestrial biome; feature: soil...
GTCTGGCGGCGGATTAACCGCCGCACAAGTCAATCATTTCAGCCCGTCGAGAACCTTTGTCAGCTCTCCAACCGTTTCGTCGGTGACTTCGTTGAGGGTGGCATAGCCTCCAAGCTTCAAAGCCTGCTGCACCTTGTCGGCCCCATACTTTTTGAGAAGTTCGGCCTGCTGCTCACCAGAGAGAGGCGTTGGCTTATCCGAATCATCGTTGTCAACGTACTCAACCGATTCCTCGCCGGTTTCAAAGTCTGTGGTAACGACTGCCTGATCGTAGCGAACCGCGTCCTGATATTCGATGGAAACCGGCCCCCATTTGCTGATAAGGCTTTTGAGAACGGTTTTTTCCGCCATTTCATCACGGTTGCTTACCCACGGAGAGGATTTATTGCCAGACCTTGCCGTGCTCTGGCTTGCTCCATGAGATTTTTCGTAACGATAGCCCTGCGAATATCTGGTCGCATGATCTTCGATCTTTTTGTTGCTCCAATAAATACGCTTTTTATATCCGCTTCTCAGTTCAAGAAAAGCCATATATCCAACTACCGGCTTGCTTTCGCGTTCATCTTCATCAATCCAGTTGATAATTGGATCGCCGCCTTCATCACGACCTGAAAACTCTCCCTCACGCACTTCCATAGCATTCAAATGCTTGTACTGCCCTGTGCGGAGTGCCAAATCAACGACTCCTTTATACCCCAGTTGAAATTGAGCTACATAGCCGTCGCGGCCTTTGTAAGGGACGGCAAATGCTTTGCCGAGCGAAACATCGAACGGCAGTCCCATTCCGGTTGCCTTTAGCGCGCATGAAAGCAGGCTGTTCCGGTCACATTCTCTTAGCTGCGGTGAAGATGTTGCCAATTGCGTAAGGGAAGTGATAAACGCCCCCGAACGATCTCCCAACATACCTTTCAGATAACCGTTGATGTTTGGCTGTGCCAGAAATTTGCTCATAGGTACTAATTGTGCTGACATAAAAAGTCCTCCTAAATTGTTTCAAAAATAAACCCGTGTGTGCTTTTGCGTCTTCTGTGCAAAACATCTGAAATCTCATGTGGAGTACACCCAAGCCTTTGAGCGGCATATTTTATGCTGCTAAATGCGCAGAATCCGGAACCGTATGAATCAATAGCTAAAACGTGTTTATTCCCGTTTTTGTTTCCGCGCATTGCCATCTTGTTTGACCGCCCAATCTTAGCTTTCTGTTCGGTGCTCATTCCGTCTGCAAATTGTTGCTTTGCACAACGGCGCAAATGCTCTTTTTGTAACTGCGACAGATGATACCCTGCTGCGCGCCCCTTGAGATTGTGAGACACTATGAATCGCTTATGTGCCGGAGAAGATTGTTCCCACTGCTTTTTTCCAATTGCTGAGAGCCGCGCCTTTACCTCTTGTGAAACGTGGTGCCCTTTATTCCCGATGCCTCCTTCATTCATGTTGTAAATCGGCCTGAGCGCCTTGATGTAATACATTTCGCGTTCGTCAAGTTGATCTTCTGAACATTCTTCCAATACAGAGAATTCAAAAGAATCGTTTCCATACTTTCTAAAAGCTCGTGCCAAAACGGTGCCTTTACTTTTCTTAGATGAAGTCTTGTGGTCAGCCCATCTTTGCCTAATGTTCACGCTTTGCCCTACATACTGATGCCCGTTTACTTTATTCGTGATAAGATAAATTCCAACCATCCGCTATGAATTATCCTTTCTTACCTCACCGCAAGTTGTTCAGTCTGGAAGAAAGTTACGCCCGGAATCTCAACATTCGGATTCAGCCTGTGCAACTGCAACAGCGCCCTTTCGTCAACCGGCCTGATGCAGATTCCCGCAATGTAGGCAGGCACCGCCTTTGCATCATTCACGCGCACTTTCCAGACCTTCTTTGTGCTGATTCCCTGAGCTTGCGGTTTAAATACTTGAACTGCAGGCTTGACGCTTTCCATCTGCTCTGCCATAGCCATGTTTACGGTTGCCTGCATCGTGTCGCCCGACTTCTCGGCTTTCGCGGCTTCGGCAAGCAGGCGGTCGGATTCTTCTTGCGCGGCTTTTCTTGCCTGTTCTTCTGCGGCGCGGCGCTCGGCTTCGATTTTCTGAGAATACCGGAGCATTTTGCCCTTCATTTCCTTTTCTGCCGAGTCGCACACGCCAATCATCTGCTGACGTTTGGCAGTAAGTGCTTTATGGGCTTCAAAGGCTTTCTGAATCGGTTCTTTCCAGTATTCTTCGATCTGCTTTTTTGCACCCTTTACCCGTTTGAGAAAGTTTGCGGCTTCTTCGTAGTCCTCGTTGCTCTCAATCGTGTAAGCCTGCGCCTGCTGTTCAAGAGTCGTCGCTTCCTGTTTTACGGCTAATTCGTCCATCATTTGTCCTCGCTTCCCATGAATTTTCTACAATCAATCGGACTGTTTTCAAAGGCAATCTGCGGGAACAAGTCGTTTGGAATAATATCATCTGTGCTTGCAAAATATCCTTCATCCGAATCTGGCTCATAATGATAGACAGCCAAGTCATTGTCCTTTGATCTTGCTATCCACGGCAAACCGTTTTTTACGAGCAGTCTCATAAATGCTTTCTCATCATCGGTAAACTGCGGACGGCGGATGATCTTTTCCGGGTGATTGACAGCCTCACATAGTTGCCACATTGCTACGTTGTCTCCACCAAATTTCATAACGCCATCTTCATTTATGTGGAATCCAGTTCCAACTTCTGTTATTCCGAATCGTTCTCCGATTTTCAGCGGTGTTTTTTCTCCACCGAGTATGTAGCAGATGCGGGGCAAGTCAGGCTTGCAAGGGTCGGAATACTCAATGACTTCATAGCCGCGCGGTGCAAACCAATCCTTCTCACAATACGAGAGGTAAGGAGCGCTCTCGCCATTTACGCAAGTTGCAGTACCATAAACATCCCATAATGCAATTTTGTCTGGAGCTGTTGGAGATTCGCCGCCAATTTTGTATCCGAGTTTTTCGCATTCCTTCATGAACTCTATGTATTCTTTTTTGGACGGAGTGTGCACGACGACCTTGCCGTGAAATTTTGACATATCAACCATTTTTACTCGTTCCTTTCATCGAGGTATGTGGCCTCAAGGTCACTAACGTGCAGCATCACCGCAAGCGGGTATTTACTGTATGCGTCCGAAGTGGAGCGTTCCTTTTCAAACTCTCCCATGTGAAAGCGGATTGCAACGGCTTCTTCCGGTGTGAGCGTCATAAACCGTTCAATGAGGAAAACCGACTTCTCACCGTGACCGAATGGGAACTTCTCGTCAATGGCGTAGTACGGAACCTTTTCCCATTTCCCGGTTTCATCATTCTTCACGTTGCGGGTGGTGGCCTTGTAGAAATTAGCCTTGCAAACATCGTGGAGTAGACCGCAAATTGCAAGCGTTTCAGCGCCACATATCAGTTTCCCATGCCTTCCGTTTTCTGCGCTACGAGCGCTAGCAAGCCTTTTGAAGACGTTCACGCTGTGTTCACATAAACCTCCCTCATGGCAGGAATGAAATCGCGTACTTGCCGGGGCCGTGAAGAAGTCCGTAGATTCCAACCACCGAAGGAGCGCATCGGCTCCCTCTCGGTGAATGTTGTCGGTGTAAATCTGGACGAATTCGTCTTTTGCGCTCATGCTTTCTCCTGCCCATTCTCTTTCAGCTTTTTGTATTCATCTTCATGTGCATAGCAGTACAGATAAGCCTTGCCATAATTTCCGTCATTGCTAATGCGAATTTTGGGTTCCATTCCCGTAATGTCGAGATTTAGAATTGTTCCGCTTGATTTCATAGCGTTTTGAATCAGAATCCTTCCGTTTCTTGCACTTGCAACTGTGATGCAAGTCCCCCAACGACACACAGAAACCAATTCGTGGAGATTCATTTATATTTCCTCCTAATCTTCATGAAAGTTAAAAATCGTGTAGCAGGCAAGGAATGTCGAGAAATCCGGCTTTACGGGATGAAGTATGTAATGCCCGTCGCTGAAAAGCTGCAAAATGTACGCTTTGCCGATCTTCACGCCCTGACTTTGGAGCGCCATTTCGTAACCACCCAACTGAACCGCCCAAGTCTTTAGCAAGGCTTTCTGCGGCGTTTTGAGGTCGAGCAGTATAATTTCATTCCCCACCTGATAAATCTCGTCTGCGGTCATGCCATACAACAGAAACTTGTGGTATGTGCGGTATTCGGAATTAAGTAACTTCCAGCCTGCGTGTTCCTGCCTGAATTTAAGGTAGGCATCAAAGAATCCCGCGCAATCATCGTCAACGTTGCGAAAACCGTATTGATTCCAGAACTGAACCGCCCGATGGAGCCGAGTTCCTCTGTCTGCCGCATTGTCAAGAATCCGTTCTGAAATGTTTCCGTAGCTTTTGTTATGGATAACTTCGATGATTTCAGAAACAGACGGCAAGATTAAATCCGCAAAACCCTCGCACCGCAAAGTGTAGGTATGCGTGGATTCCTCAAACAGGAGTTGCGGTTCAGTCATTCTTCCGACCTTCTTTGTCGCATTTCGGGCAAAAGTACCCTTCTTCCCATTCATCGCGCCCTACGTCGCTATCCCTAAATGCCACAGCTTTAAACCAATAGCACTTTGTTTTGTGCGGAATTACGGCTCCGCACTGACAGCATTTGTGCGGCTTTCGTGTGGTTCTGTACTTCTCAACGCTCCGAATCATTGAAATCCCTCTGTTCAGTATTCATCGGGAGGCTCACTTTCTGACGCTTCAACGATGGAATAACAATCCGGGCAAATCATTTCGCCATCCACTTTGCAAATCTTCTCGCCCTCAAAAATGTCTGCGCCACAAATTGAGCATTGCCCGACCGGCTCCGGTTCTGTCGGTTCCCGCCGGTCGTACTGCTCCTGCGCCCAATCAAACCCATAGTCACCCATTAGAGCCACCACCCTTCAACTTCCGTACGTTTTCTCGCATATCGGCAATATCCTTTTCGATCAAGGCCAACTCACGGTTGTAATGATCGTGAATCTCCCGCCGCATGTCTGTCGGCACGAATTGAGCACTATCCACGGCAGATAATACTTTGCGCCTTTCTTTTTTCAAGGCCATCCGTTTCCAATACAGCCCGTGCAATTCAGTTTGAATCTTATCGATCAGCTCTGCTTTTTGCATATTTTTACCCTCTGTAAAACATGTTTACTTTCAGTAAATTAAAGGGTATAAGAAGGTAGCGGCCTGTGGAGCGCCTTGCAAAGGGCAACGGCCTTACCAACCCATTCGTTTGGTTCGTCGTTCTCGGAGCAACTGGAAGTATACTCTTTCGTTCCGGTTATTTTAACGCCACCCTCGACATCACCCAAGGCCGCTTTGTCGCCCAAGATGTAGCAAGAAAATGCGCTGTTGTCGTTTTCGTCACCAGAAGAATGGGACAGAATCACATTAATATCCTTTGCGGCGAGATCATAAATAGTGCGCAGAACAAAATCTTTTGCGGTCTGAATGTCGGTCGCGCTATAAATGTGCTTGCCAGAAGAAAGGACAATGTAATTGTCTTTACTACACGCCCGTGTCAGTCCACCGTCGGCGTGGGTAATGAGAAGCATCCCATCAGAATCAACGCTCTTTACCTTCCACACCGCACCGGGTTTTACGAGGTCTCCGTTGTCCCGCAACACTTTGATGGTGTCCCCAACTTTAGCCTTGCGGCGTTCCTCTGTCTGCTCCGGCTTGTAACCTTCCTTGTAACCTTCAAGGACGACGTATTCATACATTCCAATTCCGATTTCAATACCCTTTGCATGTGCTAAACAATCACATGATACAACCTTTAGAATATCCCCGTTTTTATAACTGTGCCCCCAAGCGTCTGCGTTCACAATTTTGATATACTCTCCAACGTTCGCGCTCCGCTTGACTTCCCTCACGCCAGACTTAGAGTGCTCCTCGTCCCACTTGCGGATTGCCTCTCCGATCTGCGAGCCGGTAAGAAGGGTAAGAGAATGGGCAGCTTCTGAATCACGGTTAAATCCGCATAAATCAGCGTTACCGCGAATTACTTTTATGTCCACCGCATCATCACGAACGCGTTTAACTCTGGCAATAGTCCCTTTGTTCGGTTCAGCTCCGACGCGGTAAATCTGACCGACCGCAAAGCCACGCTGGATCAGCTTCATATCCTCCCGTGCAGCCCAATGGCCATATCCTCTTTCGCATTTTCCGTCCAAGTCATGTCCACCGTCGAATCGCTTATCGAATTTCACTCCGTAATCAGAGCCGTCCGCAGAAACAATAGCGCCTTTCATGCCAGATTTGGCCCAACATCTGTCCTTAACAAGTTCAACCCTGTCGCCAATTTTAAATTTTGCCATCTTTCTTCTCCTTTTTGTGATTTTTGTTGGATTTACGCCCTGCCTTTTCCCGAGATTCTTTTTGAATTTCAAAATTGATTTCTCGATCAGCGTCCCTACATTCCGCAAGCCACGCCTTTCTTGCGTCCTTAGCAATTACCGACTGATATTTGCCCTGCATATTGATCACCACCACGTAGGATATTGACGATGCTTTTTCATAAAGCGGTGATAAGCCATGACACGATTTTTGAGCAGTCCATCGTTCAATTGCTTTTCCATGCGGATTTTCTCTTTCAAATCAGCCGCTTGCTGGGATTCTTGGATAAAGTCCTCACAAGTAATATGGCAGCCAACATGCCGCGCCCTGCAATTGGCGCAAGAGTAAATCATGCCTTTTCGCCTCTTTCGCGCAAGCATAGGGCAGCGTAAATGAGAGGTAGGGGAAAGAGCACAGATCCGTCAATCATGCCTGTGCACAATTGCAAAACGGCACCGAAAGAAAACGCAAAAAGCCCGAGTAAAACAAGTCCGTTCCGTCTTATGTAGTCCTTCATTTTCTAGTGCCCTTCTTTTTCTGCCTTTTGAGGAATTTCTCATGCTGTTCCTCGGTAAACAATGACCCGCATTTCAGAGAAGCGTCAAGGTTCACAATGTTTCCAGTGCGTTTAATTTCTCTCTCGTCGGTTTCTTTGAGCTTTTCGTAGAGACCGTTTTCAACGGCCTCCAAAGTGATCGGATTTCCCTTTCGGTCGTAAGTCGTGATTGTTGGCATTATTTTTCTTCCCCTTTCTGTTTTAAATCCGCGATGAACTGGTCTATTCCGGTTTCCACGAGGCCGAGATATTCCAAAATTTCTTTGAATTCCTCTTCGGAATGTTCGTCGGAGCAGCGAGGGTCAGCGTATTTACCTCCGAAATCCATAACCTTTGTACTCAACTCATCCGCTTTAAGCATAATTCCAATCTGAATCTTTGCCTTGCCTTCGAGCGTGTGCATAAGCCCTTCTGCTATGTCTTTCACGGCCGCATACTTTGCCTCGGCCTTTAATCGATCTTCCTTGTTCATATTTCAATCCTCCCTTTCTGTTTTTACATTTGCCGTTCGAGATTCCCACAGCGCGATTGAATAAGTCGGAATCAGAAACGACCCACCATCTTTCTGCCCCGGAAGCCTGTGAACGCGGATTTTGTTGCAAACCGTCTGATACGCCAATCCCAAATATTCTGCAAACTCTCCCGCATTGATAGAAGCCTTTCCAAACTTCTTTTCAAGCTCTGCCGCCCGCTCCTGTACCTGTGTGCGTTCTTCAAGTGTCATATACTTTTTATCCTCCTTCCTTTTGTGCTATCTTTACACCCTCCAAAACTGTTTCAAGGTCTACCATATCCAAAGTGCCATCTTCAATAAGTTGGTCCATAAGTACTCCGAGAATTACACACGCACCAAAACGTTCATCTGGCACAAGCGGAATTTTAACTTCGTGCGTCACCGGATTATAGCTAATTGAATAGTGCTCACTCTTTGGAACTGGGAACTGGATTACGCCAGCGCTAGCCACGCAATCACCGCCCCCGCCATACTAATTAAAGCCACCCATCTTCCGTCTCGCTTATCGAAAAGCTCATAGGTCATTGCTGATCCGAACCCAAGAAGAATTACCAAAAGAATCAAACTATTCATAAGCCGTGCCCTCTTTTAACAAGCGATAGCTGTTCATCAAGATTGCGAGGACATAATAGTCGCCGCTCTCACAGCACATAAGCCTTTCAGCTTCGTCCGCGATAAGGTCTTTGATTTGTTCGAGCAAGCTGGATTCGCGCTCGAAACTTCCAATTGGATAATGTAAGATTGCTTCAATGTACATTTGGTTCTCGCCCCTTCAAATTTTTGGTTTCTTTGGGACGTCCTTAAGCTTTTTACTTCCAGTTAATTTATGTTTCGCTTGTTTAACCTACAGTTAAATAAATGGGCGCATTACCCCCTCCTTTTTAAAAACAATTTAACAAAATTTAACTAAAACTATTGACATTTAACCTACAGTCAACTATTATGTATGCGTAGACATTCACAAATAGTTTTCAGGGCCATTTAAATGCTTCAACATTTTATGGCCAGTCTGTTTCTGCCTTTGCTTTAGGTTCTGGTTTTATTATATATTAACCCACAGTCAAATGTCAAGAGATTATTTGACTAATTGTTAATATTTTTTACTTTTGTGGGTGTTTACAATTACGTCTGTTGCTTTTTGTGCAATATTTAATTTTTTAGAATAGGAAAGGTGCTGTTTTCAGTTGAAAAATATAAACCGTGAAGGAAAGTTATTACGTGAATTGCTCGATATGCGTGGGGAAAGCAATATTGATTTTGCCCGCGCGATTGGTGTTTCTCCGTCCATGGTGACATATTGGCTCAACGGAACGCGGAATCCATTTGCCTCGCAAACCACTTTATTGAAAATATCGCAGCATTTTGGCGTATCCCTAAATTATCTTTTGGGCATCAAGGAAAACGCAACGAACGATGCTGAACTGAATGAAATTCTTTTAGAGTTAAAAAATCGCCCGGAATTGCGGATGCTTTTTAAAACGACCAAAGGAACAACAAAAGCAGATATTGAAAACACTGTGGCTATTATGGAAGCCCTAAAAAGACAAAGCAAAAAAGATAGTGAATGAAGGGGAAGCTTATATGGACGATGTTTTTGTGAGGTATCAGCAAATGCCTTATTCTATCCCGGCTGTAACCGTGTTAGATGAAGAGGGCAATTATAATGTATATATCAACCCGATTCTAAGCACGGAAGATCAGCGCGCGGCATATAGGCATGAAATGTACCATATCCAGCACGATCACTTTTACGATGACTGCCCGTTAAATGTGGACGAACTATATGCGTCGAAGGCAGAAGGAAATTTAGACCGGAGGGGGGCGGGCTGATTTGGCTGGCAGAAAAAAGAAAACGACACATTCCAGCGGAATGTATCGCAAACGAATTACTTTAGGGCATGATCCTGAAACAGGAAGGCCAATTGTAAAAGCGGTATATGGCAGAACAAAAGACGAACTGGAAAACAAAATAGCACAATTGCGAATTGACCGTGGAATGGGCGTTGCCGTTACAGATGACAAAAGCACATGGAAATATTGGGTAAATGCTTGGAAAAATCTCAAATACCCAAGCCTCGGTAAGTCTAAATGTGACGCATATAACGGGTCCATCAAGCACCTTTCGGGTTGGGATCAAAAAAAGATAAGCAAACTGTGTCCGCTCGATCTTATAGCAGTTACCGAAAAGATGTTTGCTGACGGATATAGTAAGTATACTATTCAATTGGTGATCTCGGTTGCGCGGCAGGTAAGTCGATTGGCTCGCAAGAATCACGCCTCGGGGATTGACATTGCGGAGGACGTGAAGCCAGAAAGAGACGCGCCTATGGTTGAGCGTCAGCCCATCACCCCGGAAGAAGAAGAATTGCTTTGGAACGTGAAGCCGCTCTCGGCAGACAATAAACTGGACAAGGCCCGTGCGGAGCAAATTCCTCTGATCCGTATGATTGCTTTAATGGAGCTAAATTGCGACATTCGAAAAGAAGAATGCGTCATACTCGAATGGGACAAAAATGTTGACCTGAAAAATGGGACGCTGAAAATAAGCAACGCTTATAGTTATGCTGATAAGAAAGAAAAAGGACCGAAGTCGAAAGCTGGATATAGAGACATCCCTATTCCAGACAGATATTTAGCGGAACTAAAAGAATGGAAGAATCAGAACAGCGATACTTTCTTGGGCCGTAAGTACGTATTTCCGGGCAAGAAGGGAATCATCACACAACAGGAATTTAAGCACTTATGGGAAGCTCTTATGGACACAATCAATGGAATCACAATAAGCAAGCGTATATCTGCTGGCAGGAAGAGGAATGGCCCAAAAGAAACAATTACCCTCACCCATCGCTTTACCACTCACCAGTTGCGGCATACTTTTGCGACAAACGCTGTTGCTGCTGGCGTAGATGTCAAAAGCCTGCAATATCTCTTGGGGCACAGCACCCCGCAAATGGCACTGAAATACGTAGGAATCCGCCCCACCATTACAGAGGATGTTCGTAAGAAACTGAACCAGCATAGTGCTTTCTTTTCAAAGGATAAGAAAAAGGCATAATTTGTGCAAGAGTGGACAATGAGTGGACATAAAGCCTTTGCGAGACGCATGAATCCTGTGTATTTTCTTATTTAGCTTCTCCTTGGTAAGGATGAGGTCACGCGTTCGAATCGCGTTAGCAGCTCCACGAAAAAGCTCCGCATGTATGCTGGAAAATCCAGTGTGCATGCGGTTTTTCTTTGCTTTTTATCGATCAACTATAAGTGAACGCATATTAACTATAAGTTAAATTAATATGCAAAAAATGCATCCTAAATGGACATTGAGTGGACAAATCCATTACATAAAATAAGGGGCTTGAAAAATCAAGTCCCTTATCAGCATAAATATATTTTACGGTTGCATGGTTAGATAAGCAATCACGGCTCCCACGGCACCAGAGGCCAACAGCTTAATGACCTCCATTATTAACGTATCCCACAACTTTCCAGGCTTGCTTTCGAGCGTTTCAAGCCGCTTATCGTGGTTCTGCAATTCGTCATCGTGCCGTTTCAGCATTTCGCCCATTTGTATGGAGAGGTCAGAGACCTTCTCCATTTTTTTTTCTTGCAAATCAAGCCGTTCTTTGTCTCGGCTAAATCTTTCTGCGGCGTTCTTCTGACGCTCTCCACAAACTTCCTCGGTAACGTATTTCTCTTCCATTTTGCAACGCCGCTTTCATTCGTTTTGTATCGTCAAAAGATAATCTCCGCTCAAATACGGATTTCAGCGCTTGGCGCTCTTGTGGCGGCTATTTTGCGGCCTCTGCGATATCGTTACTCGTTTCGCTTGTAATCGCGCCCACAGCGCTTTCAGGTTTAATTTCTGGCTTTTCGGATTTAACCGTAGCTTCGATCTTAGAATCCAGCCATGCGTCAAAATCTCCGTAAAGTGTGGCAAGCACATCTTTCGTATTCTGCGGGAGAATCATTAAAATGGCATCTTTGGTTTTCTCAAACGCTTTTTTTGCCGCCGCTTCGTCGAATTTTCCGGACTTTTTAAGGTCATCGACGAAAGTCTGGTTGGTACAAATCACGGTGTCGGTAACAATTTTCTCTGCGCCTGCAATTAGATTCTGCACGAGAATAGAATTTGTTCCTGCCTGCGCCGCCTTGCTCTTGCTCTGGATAAGCGTCGTAAGGTATCCGCTAAGGATCGGGATTGCCGCAATAAGTACGGCCTTCAAAAGCTCGTTAAGTAAGTCATTCATAAATTGCATTATCCTTTCTGTTCTGCCTGTACGGCAGCATCAGCGCCATTGTTCTGCATATCTTCCGGTGGAAGATTCCCAGTATCGTAAGGCGTGGGTTCCGCTATGGTTTGCATCTGCTTTTCTGATTCATAGGCACTAATCGCGCTCTGTACCCCAGTTGCCGGATCACCGCTTGACAGACCGGAGGCTATTCCAGCAACTAAAGGAGTGGCCCATTGGCTGTGCTCAAATCCCGCCTTGCCCCCGTAAACCGCAATCGTCCCGATGAACGCCATAGCGTCGCAGTTCATCATTCCCACTGGATTTTCCAAACCGCGAAACCACCCAACAATGCATACGATGGCGAATACTGCCTCCACGATAAATGCGACGGTTGTATACTTCTTAAATGTTGGCGTTCTCATGTAGTTATGTACCCCGCGTAATTCAGCAACGGACATTGAAATTGCATTGCGCCGTCAATCCAGCAGAGGCCACCGTAATGTGTGCAAATCCGGATTTAATTGCTCTGGTGCGGATTTTCCAACCACGAGGATCGGCGGTAATTCGCTCGACCTTAATAACGTCCTGTCCGGTGACATTTATCTCGGGCTGATTGGAGCACCGCGCTAACACCTCATATACTTCTCCGGGTCTCATGTTCTTGCTGTGCGTGTCAAGGGACAGCCCGACAATTCCGGATACATGCGGGCCAGTTACACTCTGCGTTTTGAGGTACTCAATTCCCGGAACCTTATACCAATGCGTCCACGATCTTCCGGTATAGCAGCGCGGTAGCTTAGACTGTACGACGCCGTAAGCCGTCCCTGCGGATTCGATCACATGTCCGTTGCCAACGTAGACCGCCGTATGGCCCGGCATATACAGGGCGATTCCTGGGATTTCAGGGATAGTGCTGATCGGGCCCTTTTCGGCTGACACGCTAAAAAGATTGGTATCATATTTGGCGTTGTATGTAGGGTTGTCCCCAACCTTATCAGCCATCAGATAATACTTAATCAGCCCGGAACAGTCCACGACGCGTCGCCCGATCCACTTGTTTCCGACCGTGCGCATTTTCCCTCCAGCAAGATTGTTATCGGGGTACTGCTTGGCTTTCTGGTCGAGCAGGATCGCCGTACAAGTCTGGCCGAATGTTCCGTAAACATAGCCAAGGTGGGCCGCAAAGGCTGCTTTAGCAAAGGCCACAAGGCCAATATTGGTTTTGCTCATTTGGATATCGTCCCTTTCTTTTTCAAATCAATTGACAGTGCTACACGCAAATGGTAGTATTTGATCTGGTATAGGAATAATTTGGGTTATTGGGGGAGGATAAAAATGGATGGATCTCTTGAGAGACCAGATGGCGGCAGGATTGAATGGATTGACGCCTGTAAGGCGATTGCCATTTTCTTTATTTTTTTCGGGCATTGGAGAACAAAAAACGGAAATTTGGAAGTCTTTTCCTATTATTTTCATCTTCAACTGTTCTTCATCATTTCTGGCTTTTTTGCAACTAAGCAACAACAAAAAAGCGCGCCAGAGTTCCTAAAGAATCAGGTTAAAAGGTTATTTATTCCTTTTGTTTTCTTCTCGGCAGTAAATATTTTGTATTTCAATTTAGACGGGGATAAGACATTTCATGAACTTTGGTGGGATTTTGCAACCAGTTTTACTGATTTTTCACAAAGCGTATCCTCTCAGCTGTGGTTCTTACCGGCTCTATTTGCGGTTAGCATAATATACTATTTTTTGCTTAAAGTCATTAAAAAGCGTTGGATTGTTTTATTGATTTCATATGCTTTATATACAATTGGTGTTTGTTCTCCAGCCCTGAACGTCATGTTTATTAAATTCATGGGGATAAACACCGTCCCAAATTATTTGTTTTGGTATGCGTTGGGGGCATTCTCATTTAACAGGGTCAATGTGTGCGTGAATTTGTTATGCGCTGAGGGTTCGGAACGCATATCCAAGCCACTTTTGCATTTTATGGGGGCTTCCTTGCTCATAATATCCGTCATTCTTTATCAAAGAAAGCCAGATTACATTATAAACAAACTCGGAAATATCCCAAATTTCGCGTATCAGAACATCAAAATACTGATTACTTTTTTAATTTGTGGCGCGGCTATGTATGTAAGTATTCTTCTTAGAAAATCTTCATTTCTTAAAAACATAGGCCAAAACACATTGATTTTGATGGGATTCGAGGCAATATCAAAGAATTTTATTGTTTTGAAATTAATTCCAATGTTTAACCTTGGAATAGTTAAACTCGACACCACGGTTCAAGTAATAGCAATTTCAATTATAACAGTCTTATTTATTAGGTTTGCTTTTAAACCTCTAAATACATATTTCTCAATTTTAGTTGGTAAGTATCACGCTTGATACACCTCCCCGGTGATCTGCTGGTATTCGTCGGCGGTTATGTATGATTTCGCAACTGCCGATTTAAGCTGATCATTTCCGATGCTTTTTAATTCGTATTGGATTTTCAAAAAATTAAAATATCCGCTCATACCAGTGCCTCCTACAATCCGAGCGAGGCAAGTTGCGCCTGCTCGAGAGCCTTAATCCGATCATTAAGCGTCGGCGATGTATCTACCGGTCGCTCCGGAATTGTCGGTTCCGTCACGGTCGGCGTGGTGCCCCAAACGGTTTCGACAGCCTGCACGATGTCGGTGGGGCACTCCGCTTCAAGCTGCGCGCGGCCTCGGGTACTATTGACGTAGGCGCGCATTCCGTATTCATCAGACTGGATGGATACGCTGCTATTAGTTAAGGTGTTTGTGTAGATATTCATTGTTTACCTCAATTATTTGTAAGTAAGATAGCAAAAAGCGAATGTAATTACGAAAGCCGTAGTATCTCCAGTTGTGAGCCTATTTTCATTAGATTTCATGATTTCAAATTTGCCGGGAGTTTCACTCGGATTCATGTGAAAATGTAAATATGGTGCTACTGTAGCACTGATCGAGCTATATCCAATAATTCCAGCACTACTAGTTATTGCAGCAACAAATGGTAATCCGCCAATGCGAAAATTGCCTTCGGCGCCCCCAAGCGATATGAGTGTTAAGCTATCGCAAAACAGAGCCACATATTGTCCAATTCTGTAAAACACGGATTGGCTTCTCGTAATTTCTGGATTGCCTTCTACTGTTGATCCACTTATCGTCGGCGCCCATGTTCCGCTTGTAATTATCGGATATTCCATCGCCTCATGTCCTCCGAGAGAGAGGGCGTTATCCGCAATTGCGGCGGTATCCGCCTTTCCACCAGTGCCAGAGGCTAGGCCAGCATTGATAAGCTGTGAAAGGGTGATGTCAGCAGACAAAGCGCTCCCGGCAATTGCGCGGGTATTTGGGACGGCGGTGTCCACCATTGCCTTATAAGCGTCTGTGAAATTATTGTCTGTGGTTGTCCCTATTCCCCGGCAAAGATACATCCATGACGGCCCTATTGTAAGCGCGTCAGTATTGTTGTCTTTGAGAGACAGGTAAGATGCATTTGTCGCTTCGTCATATACCGCATCCAGCCGGTCATACGCAGTCCCGCTGTTGTAATTACCTTTCGGCGTAATCGATACTTTTCCTAAAATCGTATTAGGCATAAGCTACCTCCAATTCTCCCGCCGCATTAATCGCAAATGTCGGCTGGGTGTATGTGTCTGTTGTTGTCATGTGTAGAAGGCCAGCCGATGGGTCAATGTCAAACACGGCGTAAACTGCCGACGCCGGAACGTCCGTCTTTTCGTATTGATTGGTGCTGGAATTGTATAGTTCCCAATATCCATCGTCCGCGATTCTCGGAAGATTCCGGGCGCTTTCAGCCGCTTCATTTGCGGTGCTCGCCGCCTCCTGCGCCGTGATCAAGGCACTTTGTGCATTCTCAACCGCTTCTTCTGCGTCTGTAACCGCACTGTCCACGCGATTTAAAGCCGTGACCAGCGAAGAAAATTCATCGGTTGATTCTGCGGCACCTTCGAGGTCTGATGCTTGAACATCAAGATGTAATCCGATTGTTTTTAGCGTGGAATTATCGGCCTTAGTTAAAAGGATTTGACACTCTACGTCGCCCGACGCAGCCGTAGCTTGATAGGGGAGTATAAATGAAGCAACTCCGTTCGTTGCGTCCGTTACTGTCCCGTCACTAAATGACTTTGTGCCGTCTGGCTTGATACAATAAAGACGGGCCGTAACGCCGGTAAGGTTTATGGGCCGATCTATGCTTTCGGCATTAAACGTGGTATCCGTTTGCCCCGCCCGGTCAATCAGAGTTGCAATAATTGTTCTGCCCTCTGATTCTCCCTGAACCGCCAGAACTTGTACGTAATTCTGTTCCCATGCATTAAGGGTTATTTCAATATCTGTCATTCTCGCATCCCTCCCTTATCCCCAATACGATAAAGTCGTTGTTGATGTATGCAAAGTATATCCGCCTGTCGGGGTACCGATTAAATCCGCATCGGTCAAAACCGTTATATATTTCTTTGAAAGATTATTTGCGGTTATGCTACCCGTAGCACTTATATTTCCAGCAACAAAATTCCCTGCGGCCACTGCGTTTCCTTCTGTGTACAAATTTCCGTTTACTCTTACATAGGCATGGTCATCATCAACATAAAGCACTACATGCCCATTATCATCTACAATGCTTCGCACGGCAGATTCCCCGGTATTTAGGTCAATATAGGTTTCTCCATTTTGGCTTTCTATTCTTCCGGTCACAATGTTGTCTCCGTTAATTGTCGTTTTTCCCGTTTCCGACAAATCGGAAAAAGATACCTTGCCTTGAATCTCAATTTCGAGGTCACCAATTTTTAGCGTCGCTTTCTTTACTTCATCGTTGGCTTGATCTGCCGTTTCCTGCGCTTTATCTGCCTTGTCAAACCGTTCTGACTGGTTTTCATCTTCCGATTCTGCATATCCGCCAAATTGTTCGGAATCGCCAAACTCAATCTGCAATCCGGAAACAATCGTAGTATGGCGAGTTCCTTTTTTGTCGGTCAGCCAAACAATATCGCCTGTTTCGATTGCCGGGTTCATAGGCGCGCTTGCGGAATAAGAAGCAAACTGCGTATTGATGAGCTGTGTTCCTAGAGCGTTTACAAGGCTTTGCAGGCCGTCTTGCGCAAAGGGATTATCCGTTATCCTGACGGCATAATCAGACGTTCCAGAAGAGTACACGGTGCCCGCATCGTCGTTTCCTTTGATTTGTACTCCGGTAATCTTTGTATTGTTTAATGCGGTGCTAACCGTTTTCGCGTTTTTGCCAATGTCAAAAATGTGCTCTGGCGTTTCGTACCATCGAATTTCAGCGTCACCGTTGCGGTTGCATTTTGCGAAACAGCCTGCAAGTTGCGCAACGTATTTCAGAATTTCCCGGCATGTGATGGTTTCAGAATCGGGCCGTTTGGCAACGGAATAATCGCTATTGGGAAACGCCGCAGTTGCAAGGTTCACGCCACAGACCGAACAGGCATCAGCCGCAATCTGCCCGAGCGTGGCAGGGTAGGCAAGCGTGCTCTTGTCTGCATACTTAACGTCCATTTTGACGAGGTTGTCGTAGGCCGTGAGGGAAATTACGTCATTTACTTCCGGAGATTCCGCAACGTTAAACACGCCCTTCTGAATTTTCTCGACAATCTCGCCATCCCGCCAATGAACGGCTGTTGTGAGGCCAACCCACGGCCTAATCACAGCGCCCTTGAAATCGTAGTCCGCAAACGGAGCAACCTTTGTTTTTGGGTCTGGCCAGTTTTGAATTTTCAAAGTAAGTAATGCCGAATATGCGCCGCCAAGTTCGAACGTCCCTTCTTCTGAAACCTTATCCTCAATGGACGGATAGCCTTGCATGATGTTCCGGTCGTCAAGTTCTATTGATCTTCCGTCTGCAAAATCAACGTGCGCTCCGGAATG
>ENA-UOOI01002218-UOOI01002218.1-fermentation-metagenome-genome-assembly--contig:-NODE-2218-length-17554-cov-3.091777_pt1 | contig 17554 bp, 21 predicted proteins | sample MGYA00245779_ERZ724027 | MGnify/ENA primary metagenome ERZ724027 (study PRJEB28704, sample SAMN03018318) | fermentation metagenome | biome: anthropogenic terrestrial biome; feature: soil; material...
CGCCTTTGGCAGCGGTGCCTTTTTTGTGCGCCTTAGTTCATCCCAGTATGGAATTACAGGCATAACAGAGGACATGCCGTCATAAGATGTGGCAGGTTGTGAGGTGAGATACATGGCGAACACTCAGACACCATTTCAGCAGGGAGCGGCATTTTTCCCGGAAAAGCTGAGGACAGTGCTGTTGGCAACTGAGGCACTGCAACAGAAAAGTACAGAGGAAATTCGTCTGCGTGCAGGAAGAGGACTCAGCGTGTTGAGCGCAGAGGGAACGGAAACCATTTTAACAAAAGCGGAGCCGCCTTCGCAAAAAGAACTCCGAGGAGTCATAGAGATCGCAACCGCAGCTTCCTTTCACACGGCAATGGACAAACTCTGTCGAGGCTACCTTCCGCTTCCAGGCGGGCATCGCCTTGGGATCGCAGGGAGTACAGTGATGCGAGAAGGAAAAATTCATCATTTTCGTGAGCTGTCCTCGTTGGCCTTGCGTATCGCCCACGAAGTGGCTGGCATAGCGGCTCCAGTTGCACAACAGCTTCTGGCACAGCGTGGAATGGGGTGCAGCTGCTTGATTCTGGCGCCACCTGGGTATGGGAAGACCACCTTATTGCGGGATCTGATCCGAATGTATAGCGATGAGTGGCAGCTGCGGGTTGGTGTAGCCGACGAACGTGGAGAGATAGCAGCTCTTGTGAATGGTGTTCCTCAGTTTTCGGTTGGAACCACAGTTGATATTATAGACGGTTGCGGAAAGAGTGAAGCAGGACTGCTGCTGCTGCGGAGTATGAATCCCCAGGTAATCGCCATGGACGAAATTACGAATCCAGAAGATATTAACGCATTGTCTGTCATTGCCCACTGCGGTACCGCGGTGTTGGCTACCGCGCACGGTGCCGATACAGACGAGCTCTATCGGCGGCCACTGTACCGGCCTCTATTGGAACAGCAAATCTTTCAGAAGATTATTCGTATTGAGCGGAGAATGGGGAAACGATCCTATGTGGTGGAGGATGCACCGTGCTTCACTTAATCGGAGGCATATGTGTAATTGTGGGCTCCGCTGCGATCGGACTGCAGGTGATTACACAACGCCGAAAACGGCTGGATGAGTTGAATCAGTTTCTATCAGGCTGCCGGCTGATGGAGCGGGAGTTAAGTTGTCGGGAACCGGATATGGCGGATCTATTAGATCAGTTGGCAGAGCACAGTGAGGGTATGGTTCGTTCGTTTTTCATAACATGCCGACAGGAATTATGTGATTTGGGCAGTCGCTCCTTTGAATCCATTTGGCGGGGGGGGTTGCGTAAGTCAGAGCTATGTATCCGTCGCCGGGAACGAACCCTCATAACCGCACTGGGCGCAATCCTGGGTAAATATGATCGGGAAGCACAGTGTGCAGCGCTGAACCAAACGGCATCCGCTTTAGAATTGTTGCTCCGAAGGGAGCAAGCGGAAGAACAAAAGCAAGCAAAATTATACATGACATTAAGCATAGCAGGAGGGATGTTGTTAGTCGTTCTGACCTGCTGAGCAGTTGGAGAGTCACTATGGATGTGGATTTAATTTTCAAAATTGCCGCCATCGGCATTCTGGTTTCTGTTTTAAACCAGGTACTGGTTCGATCAGGACGAGACGAACAGGCGACAATGGTGACACTGGCGGGGCTAGTGGTAGTCTTGATGATGATTGTTCAGCAGATCAGCGCACTGTTTGAACTGGTCAAAACGTTATTCGATTTGTAAATGGATCAGATGATTCCCATCGCGGCCGCAGCGTTGATCGGCGGTCTATGTGCTGTATTCCTGAAACGGGAAGCAGGGGAACTATCGCTGTTGCTGAGTATTGCCACCAGTATGATTCTGCTGTCTCTGGTGACGGCGGGGGCGATTGAGATTCTATCTCTGTTGCGTCAACTGGCGGAAACTGCGGATATCTCCAATGCACTTCTGGCTCCTATGCTGAAGGTACTGGGGATTGAAGTGATCACGAATCTGGTGGTACATATCTGCCGGGATGCCGGAGAAAGTGGGATTGCCTCTGCGGTAGAACTAGCTGGAGCGGTTTGCGCCCTGTATGCTTCAATTCCTGTGATTCAGGCGGTACTAATTCTGATTGAGGGGTTGCTGTAACTTTGAAATGGAAACCAATGATAGCGGTCACAAGCGTACTTTTGCTGCTTTCTTTTTGTACAATCCCGGCCTATGCCGCAGAGGTGGAGAATCAGCTCTGGGACTCTGTGGATACGGAAGCCCTGGAGGATGCAGCACAAGGACAAGATGACATTTCTTTAGAAAGTGGTCTGGATCTTCAGAGCGGACTTGCCGCTCTTGCGGAACGGGCAACGGGACAGGTGGAGGATGCCCTGACTGGAGCAATTCGCAGCGGAGGGCTCATGTTGTTGATTGTGCTTTTTTGCGGCATGGGAGAATCGCTGTTTCAGTCTGGACAAACTGCTATGACCCGTACAGCGGACATGATCGGCGTTGCAGCCATCACATTGATTGCTGCGTCTGATACCGCAACTATGGTGGGCTTGGGAAGGGAGGCGATTAGTCAGATTGATTCTTTTTCCAAAGTGCTGATTCCTACTATGTCCACCGCGGCCATTGCCTGTGGTTCCATATCTGGTGCGGTGGTTCGGCAGGCAGCCACACTGCTTTTTTCTGACGTACTGATTACCTTGATCAACCGGGTGTTGATCCCAGTGGTCTATATCTACATTGCGGTGAGCGCTGCAACTGCAGCTATGGGAAATAAAGGCGTGGCGTCTATCGCTGGATTGTTGAAACGCGGCGTCAAAGGAGCAATGACTGCAATTTTGGTCATTTTTACCGGATACCTGTCCATCAGCGGTGCCGCAGCGGGAACAGCAGACGCGGTGACATTAAAAACGACCCGGTTGGCCATTTCTAGCATGGTTCCGGTTGTGGGGGGGATTCTGTCGGATGCAACGGAAACTGTTTTGGTGGGCGCAGCCGCGGTTCGTAATGTCATCGGTATTTTTGGAACGTTGGCAGTTTTAGGCTTTTGTATCATCCCTTTTCTTTATCTGGGCGCCCAGTATTTGGTCTATAAACTGGTTTCTGTCCTGGCATCTGTATTGTATCAGGGTACCATCTCAGAACTGATTGATCAAATTGGTGCTGCCTTTGGTTTGGTTTTGGGGATGTTGGGAAGCTGTGCCCTTCTAGTACTGATCTCGCTGATCGGAACGATATCGGTGGCAGTCTCATGATGGAGATGATTCGAAACTGGGTCATGAGTGTGGTTGCGGTAGGGATGCTGGTGTCTCTCTGCCTGGGGCTTAGCCCAGGAGGCAAAGTCCAGAAGGTAGGTAAGTTCTGTGGTGGGCTGCTTCTCTTTTTGACAGTCGTTACCCCGATAACTCGGCTGGATTTAACTGGTGGTTTACAGGAATTTCAGGAGTATTGCGCACAGCTTTCTGCAACATCGGAGGAATCCACCCAGGCCAGTGGAGAAATCACGCAGGATCTGGTGACTGCACAGTCAGAAGCTTGCATTCAGGCTCAAGCAAAAGCACTGGGAGCCGATACAACGGTAACAGTCACCTGTAAATCGCAAGACGGACTCGCAGTTCCCTCCAACGTGTCTTTCGTCGGAGATATGACTCTACAACAGCAACAGGAACTGACTAGATGGGTAATGAGCGCCTTTGATCTGACCCAGGATCAGGTTCAAACAAAGGCAAAAAAGGCGGAAGAAAACAAATGAAGGTAAAACAACTTAATTGGAACGCAGTACAGGAGTTTTTGAAAAAAAACCGATACGCTGCCCTGATCATTTTGCTGGGATTGTTGCTGTTGGTGTGGCCCTTTGGTGGAAGCGGCAATGAAACACAGTCAGAAAAAGCGGTGTCTGATCAGCGTGTCAGCGGATATGAATACAATCTGACGAGTCTGGAAGAGAAGCTGACCAAGGTGCTTTCTCAAATCCAGGGAGCAGGGAAGACGGAGGTCGTTCTCACCCTATCCACTACCGGCTCGGTAGAACTGGCAAAAAATAAAACCAGTGAGGACGGCTCTGTGGAAACCAGTGTTGTGATTGTAAAAAACGGCTCCAATCAGGAGGACGTTGTGGAAGTAGAGCAGCAGTACCCAGCCTTTCTCGGTGCCCTTGTGGTCTGCGAAGGGGGTGGGGACGCACAAGTAAAATTAGAGATGCTTCAGGCAGTGAAAGCTTTGACCGGGCTCAGCTCGGATCAGATTTCAATATGTGAACGATCAGGAGGAGATACAAAATGAAATTGTGGAAACGCAATGCGGTGGTGGCGGCAATCGTACTGTTTGTGTGTGTTGCGGTTTACCTGAACTGGTCTTATGACCAAAGCAGCTCTGTCAATGGAGCCAGTCCCATCTCAAACAGTGAGACGGAGAAAAACCTCGGAGAGGCGGCGTTGGTTAATTCTGATTCTGCTCTGGACCTGGAGGATAGCAGTGCGGAAGGAGATTCCTCTGCGGAGGCAAAGGACAGTAAGGATGCGACCATTTCCGCCGACTCGTCCGAGAACGCAAAGACGACATCCGGCGCAGCAGATGTGCAGTCTTCGGACGACTACTTTGCAACGGCACGACTGAACCGAGAAGAGGCACGGGACAATTCCCTTTCCATCCTTCAGAAAACAGTCAACGATCCCGAGGCCAGCAAAGAGGCGATCAATACTGCATCCGATAGCATTACTGCTATGGCATCTGCAACCCTACAGGAATCTAAGATTGAAAGCTTGGTTACTGCCAAGGGCTATGAGGACTGTGTTGCCTTCATTGGTGACAACAGTGTAAGCATTGTGGTAAAAGCGAAGAGCAGTGGAATGGATGGAGCAGACGTGGCAAAAATCACAGATATTGTGGTGGGCGAAACAAAATTCGGGGCCAATGATATAAAGGTCATCGCTGCAGATACATGATTAGCAAAGAAAGCGGGTCACAGATTCTATCTGTGACCCGCTTTTTCGGGCTTTTGGGAAAAAGAACTGTTTTTCAAAAAACTGTTGTTCCCTTTTTGCATATTCTGGTGTATAATGAAACCAAACATGCATACTGGGATCATATGGGCGGGGAACAGATTGGGAGCCGGACAGATCAGATCCCGATAGAACGATAGATAAAACTATGGGGGTACCAATCATGATAACCAGAACTGCCGCCCGAGAAATCGCGGTACACTTTGCCTTTGAATTAGGGTTTTCCGACCTGTCTGCCGAAGCACTGCTGGAGCAGGAGCTGACGCAGGAACGTTTTGTGAAGATCGCTGAGATGGAACCACTTTACGCGGAATTCCCTCAGGGAGATCAGCTTACCTACATCCGCAAGCTGGTGCTGGGCGTAGGCGAGCACGAATACGAGCTGGACGAATACATCAGCAAATATGCCATTGGTTGGAAATTTGAGCGCATTCCTAGAATTGCAACGGCAATTATGCGGATAGCTATGTACGAAATTATGTATATGCCGGAAATCCCAGATTCCGCAGCGATCAATGAGGCGGTCGAGTTGGCAAAGGGTTACGAAGATCAGAAGGTTGTCTCCTTTATCAATGGCATTCTAGGGTCCTTTGTCCGCAAAGAACTTCCGGATGGGAGCGACGTATAATGAGCAACTGCCTGGGCATTGATACCAGCAACTACACAACCTCTGCTGCGGTTTACCGGTCAGAGGGGACGGGCTGCAATTGTTCCCGTCTGTTGGACGTGGAAAAGGGCAGCATGGGACTGCGGCAGAGCGATGCGCTGTTTCAGCATGTCAAGCAACTCCCAAAACGGTTTCAAGCGCTGAAACAAGAGTGCTTTTTGTCAGAAATCGCTGCTGTTGGCGCAAGCACTCGTCCCAGGGCTGTGGAAGGCTCTTATATGCCTTGTTTTCTGGCTGGCGCATCTCAAGGTCAAGTCTTGGCAGACACTCTTCATGTTCCGTTTTATGAATTTTCCCATCAGCAGGGTCACATTGCAGCTGCCTGTTGGTCAGCAGGGCAACCCGAGCTGTTGAATCAACCGATACTGGCTTGGCACCTCTCCGGCGGTACAACTGAATTGCTGATGGTGGTTCCTGAAAACGGAGATGTGCGAGCGGCTCGCGTAGGTGGTACAACGGATATTTCTGCGGGCCAGTTAATTGATCGCACCGGAAAGCTCCTAAAATTAGAGTTTCCCGCCGGCAAGGCATTGGACGTGCTGGCCAATGAAACCGAGCAGAAGGAGCGCTTTCGAGTTCGACTAGATGGCTTAGAATTCTCCTTTTCCGGTATGGAGAATCAAGTTCAGAGACTGATAGAGAAGGGGGCGGAACCGTCGGAAATCGCTCGGTACGCCCTTTTGAGCATTGCCTCTCTGGTTCGTCGTGCTACGGATAAGGCAAAGCTTCTTTATCCTGGATTACCGGTTCTCTGTTCCGGTGGAGTCGCCTCTAATAGTATTTTGCGTGCCTTTTTGTACGATGCGGTTTTTGCCGCACCCGAGTTTTCCACAGACAACGCGATGGGAATCGCAATTTTGGCAGAGCGTCGTCTTCAGCGAGGTGAGTAAATGACCCGATCACAACCAGTCTACACAGTAACTCAGATTAACACTTATATTAAGAGCGTTCTGGATGGAGATCCCAGGTTGTTTGGCGTTTATATCCGCGGAGAGGTTTCCAACTATAAAAAGTACCCCTCCGGTCACCACTACTTTTCGCTGAAGGATCAGACTGGGGTGCTGCGCTGTGTTATGTTTCGTTCCAACGCAGCACGTCTGCGGTTCCGTCTTGAGAGTGGAATGAAGGTAATTGCCTATGGCAAAATTACCACATTCCCGCGAGACGGTCAGTATCAGCTCTATGTGAATGCGCTGACGCCGGACGGTGTAGGGGAACTGTACGTTGCCTTTGAACAACTGAAAGAAAAACTGTATCGGGAAGGTTTGTTTTCTGCGGAACACAAGCAACCCATTCCGCGTTATCCCTCATCCATTGCATTAATCACCTCATCCGCAGGTGCGGCGGTTCACGATATGATCCGTATTTTGGGTGCCCGATGGCCTATGGCCACAATAAAACTGCTACCGGTTCGTGTGCAGGGACAAGGCGCCGCACAGGAGTTAACTGGTGCGGTTCGATATGCCAATCGGTGGAAGTTGGCTGATTTGATTATCATTGGACGCGGCGGTGGTTCCTTAGAGGATCTATGGGCCTTCAACGATGAACAGCTGGCACGGGCAGTTTACGATTCCGTGATACCATTGGTTTCTGCCGTGGGTCATGAACCAGATGTTACCATGATTGATTTCGTAGCGGATCTTCGAGCGGCGACTCCCTCTAACGGTGCGGAGCTTGCAGTGCCAGATCAAATCGAGCTATGGCAACACTTAGATCAGCTTACGCTGCGCTGTTGCCAGTCGATTACGGCACACCTTCATCAGAAAAAGCGTGACCTGACTCGTTTGCAGCAGTCAAAGGCACTGACAGAGCCGATGTATTCCATTCAAGAACGCCGTGCTTTTCTAGATCATCAGCAGCGGCGATTAATCCATGGCTTGCAACAGCGACTAAGTGTGGAAAAAACTCGTTTTGCAAGTTTCCTAGCTGCTCTAGACGCACTCAGTCCGCTGAAGGTGTTGGGGCGTGGCTATGCTTTTGCTAAAAATGAGCAAGGCGAAGTAGTTACCTCTGTCGCCTCGGTAGAATTGGGAGAGCGGCTATCTTTGCGTCTGGCAGATGGTACGTTAGGCTGTACAGTAATGGAACAGAACTTGTTTGAGGAAACAGAACAAATGAGGAGAAGTCATGGCTGCGAAAAAGAAATCATTTGAAGAATCAATGACCCGCTTAGAAGAAATTGTCACTGCACTTGAACGCGGTGAATCTACCTTGGAGGAATCCTTATCCTTATTTGAAGAAGGAACCAAGCTGGCTGCATCCTGTTCTAAACAACTGGATCAGGCTGAGCAGAAAGTATTAAAACTATCCAAGGGATCTGATGATACACCTGTGGAACAGCCCTTTGAGGAGAATTTGCCATGAAGCAATTTCAGAGCGAATTGCAGCAGTGCCAGGCACAGATTGAACAGCGGTTGGAGACCTATTTCTGCACCTCGCTGCCACAGCAGAAGCTGTTGGAGGCAATGCGCTACAGTTTGTTGGCTGGCGGGAAACGCATCCGTCCAGTTCTGGTCTTAAAATTCTGTGAGGCTGCCGGAGGCGATCCGCAGCAAGCACTGCCTCTCGCCTGTGGGGTGGAGATGCTGCACACCTATTCTCTTATTCACGATGACCTGCCCTGTATGGATAACGATGACCTGCGTAGGGGCAGGCCCACCAATCACAAGATGTTCGGGGAGTGTACGGCTACACTGGCTGGAGACGCCCTGCAAACTGCTGCCTTTCAGACAATTCTATCGGCACCGCTTCCGGCCAGTGTGGTTAGAGCAGCCGCTTTGGAGCTGGCACGGTCAGTGGGAGCGGAAGGAATGTGCGGTGGTCAGCAGTTGGATATGGAAGGAGAACAGAAAACGTTCTCCCTTCCGCAAATTACCCACATGAACCATTTGAAAACAGGATGTCTTTTACGGGCAGCCTGTGTCATTGGTGTTCTGGCGGCGGGCGTGGCGGCAGATGATCCCAAAGTTTCCGCTGCGATTGCCTATGCGGATGCCATTGGTCTCGCGTTTCAGGTGCGGGATGATATGTTGAACGTAACTGCTACTGCTGTAGAAATGGGAAAGCCTGTGGGCAATGACATCCAAAGTCATAAATCCACTTATGTTTCTCTGTTGGGGCTGGATGGCTGCGTGGATGTGATTCAGCAAAAAACGTTGGAGGCGAAAGAAGCGCTCCAAATATCGTTTCAACAAACTGAATTTCTGTCCTGTCTCGCAGACTATTTGGCAAAAAGAAAAAAATAAAAAGTAAAGTGTAATTGACAGAAAGGGAGGTGCAGCTGTGTCAGATCGCTACCAGGCAGATCTGCACCAGATCTCTGACGATGAGGCAGAAATGCTATGTCAGGAGCTGCGCAGATCTCTCATTGAAACCGTCTCTCAAACTGGGGGACATCTTGCCTCGAATTTAGGTGCGGTAGAACTAACCGTTGCATTGCACCGCGTATATCATACAGAGCGAGACCGTTTGATCTTTGATGTTGGACACCAGTGTTATTGTCACAAGATACTGACCGGACGAGGATCGTTAATGGGAACCCTTCGGACTTTGGGTGGACTCTCAGGATTCCCCAAACCTAACGAGAGCACCCACGATGCTTTTATCGCTGGACATGCCTCGAATTCTGTATCAGTAGCTGTGGGCATGGCGCGTGCCAGGACGATCCGAAAGGAAGACTACAGTGTGATTGCCCTAATCGGTGACGGGGCATTGACCGGTGGGCTGGCCTATGAGGGGTTGTCGGATGCTGGACAGAGCGAGGAAAACATGGTTGTCATTTTAAATGACAACGGTATGTCCATTCAGAAAAACGTAGGAGGCATTGCAACCCTATTGGCGAATTATCACCTTCACCCCACTTATCTCTCCTTTAAACAGCTTTATCGGCGTGTGACGGAAAAGATCCCCGGCGGTAAAGCTATTTATAACTTTAATCATCGTATTAAAAAGGCTATCAAAGGAAACTTGCTGCCCAGCAGCTTTTTTGAGGATATGGGATTTACCTATATCGGCCCGGTAGATGGACATCAGGTAGGAGAACTGACCCGCTTACTTCGTTGGGCCAAAACCGTTAGGGGACCCGTACTGCTCCACGTCAGGACCAGGAAAGGAAACGGTTGGAAGTTCGCAGAGAATACGCCAGAGGCCTATCACGGTGTTGCACCCTTTGATCCAGAAACCGGAAGACCGCGCAGCAAAAGCAAGACCAGCTTTTCTGCTGTGTTCGGTGCGGAACTGGTTCAGTTGGCAGAGCAGGATGACCGGATTTGTGCGGTGACCGCAGCGATGCAGTCTGGCACTGGATTGGATCGCTTTTCAACCCGCTTCCCAGAACGCTTCTTTGACGTAGGCATTGCGGAAGGTCACGCAGTTGCCATGTGTTCCGGCATGGCTAAGCAGGGAATGATCCCGGTGTTTGCAGTGTACTCCACTTTTCTCCAACGTGGCTATGACATGTTGATCCATGATATGGCACTACAGCAACTTCATGTGGTGCTGGGAGTAGATCGTGCTGGCTTGGTAGGGGATGACGGGGAAACGCATCAGGGACTCTTTGATGTGGCCTACCTTGCATCTGTGCCTGGCATTACCGTGCTTGCGCCGGCGAGCTTTTCTGAACTGCGCTCTATGCTGCGCTATGCAGTTTTGAAATTGGATGGCCCAGTAGCGATTCGTTACTCCAGAGGCGGCGAAAATGGGTACTCCGGCAATCAAAGTGGATTACCCTGTGCCTTGCTGCGGGAAGGGGGAGACTTCACTGCAATTTGTTACGGTACTATGACAGGGGAAGTGCTGGCGGCAGCGGAAAAGCTGGAGGAAGTGGTCGGCATCCATCTGGAAGTAATCAAGTTAAATCAACTTGTGCCCCTAGCTCCGGAGTTGGTACTCCAATCCCTTCGCAAAACCAAACGACTATTGGCTGCGGAGGAGGTTATTGCCGCCGGTGCAATTGGCACTAGTTTGGCGGCTCAGGCGGTACAGGCTGGAATTCCGTTAAAGTGTGTGAAGCTTCTCAACGCTGGGGATCGTTTTGTCCCTCATGGTACCATTTCGCAGTTGCGTGAAATGCTTGGAATTGACCGTGATCACATTGTATCTGTGGTTCAGGAGGCGGTAAAATGAAAAAAGTACGCCTTGATGTTGCACTTACAGACCAAGGCTTCGCAGAGGGTATACAAAAGGCTCAGGCAATTATTATGAGTGGAAAGGTGTTTGTAGATGGTCGCCGCGTTGACAAGTGCGGTGCCCAGATCATAGAAACGGCCGCCATAGAAGTACGTGGAAAAACCCTTCAATATGTTAGCCGCGGCGGTTTAAAGCTGGAGAAAGCAATGAAATGTTTTCCGCTGAATCTGAACAGTGTGATTGCCATGGACTGCGGTGCCTCTACCGGTGGATTTACCGACTGCATGCTCCAAAACGGAGCGTCTAAAGTATACGCTGTGGATGTAGGCTATGGTCAACTGGACTGGAAGCTGCGTCAGGATCCCAGGGTTGTCTGCATGGAGCGGACTAACGCCCGCTATCTGACTGCGGAACAAATTCCAGAACCACTGGATTTTATCTCTATTGATGTCTCATTTATTTCTTTGGGGCTGATCCTTCCGTCACTGCGTCCGCTTTTGGCGGAACATGCCAACCTGGTATGCCTGATCAAACCGCAATTTGAAGCGGGTAAGGATAAGGTAGGCAAAAAAGGAGTTGTCCGGGATCCCAAGGTGCATTTAGAGGTTTTGGAACATTTTCTAGGTCATGCTGCTGCAAACAATTTGGCGGTGAAGGGACTGAGTTACTCTCCCATCAAAGGCCCAGAGGGCAATATCGAATATCTGGGTTGGCTGACCACAGAGGCAGGTGAAAATGAGATTCCCGACTTAAATGCCCTGGTTATAAAATCACACGAACAACTGGAGAAGGTAACATGAAAATCATACTGAGTCCGAATCCGTATCGGGACAAACGGATGTCTGTGGTGCGGGAAGCTGAAAAGGTACTGAAAGAATGCGGAGTCCAAACCGTTCTCTGTCTCCCGTTCCCCATGGATGACAACTTCAAATATCCCAAAGAGTTTAAATGGCGGGACATCTATGAAGAAGCTGCCGGAACGGATATGCTGATCTGCTTTGGTGGGGACGGCACCATTTTGCACCTTGCCCGTTACGCTAAAACGTATAACATTCCGATTTTAGGCGTGAATACCGGCAGTCTGGGCTACATGGCTGAATTGGAACCGAAAGAGTTGAAACTGCTGCGTCGGATTGTAAAGGGGAACTATCGGCTGGAGCCACACATGATGATTGACTTTAAAATCCATCGCGGGGGACGCGTTATTTTTGAGGATACCGCCCTCAATGAGGCTGTGATCAAAACCAGTGCAGTAGGGAAAGAGATTCATTTTACCATTTATGCTGATGGTGTAGAGCTATTCTCCTGTTCCGGCGATGGGGTAATTATCGGTACGCCTACTGGTTCCACAGCCTATAATGTTTCAGCCGGTGGCCCGATTGTGGAGCCGACTGCGGAAAATCTGCTGGTTACCCCTATTTGTGCCCATGACTTGCGGGTCAGGCCGTGTGTTCTGAGCAAAGAACGTGTGGTAGAGGTGCAATTGGGGCATATCGGGAAAAAGGGCGTGTACTTATCCGCAGACGGCGGTGCATTCCGACTATCCGACCATGATAGAATTGAACTACGCAGTTCCAAAAGCAAAATCAATCTGGTGCGGATCACAGACCGCAGTTTCTATGAAGTTTTGCACCAGAAACTAGGATCATAAGGAGTAGCAGGTGAAAGAAAAGCGGCAACGGGCAATTTTAGATATTATTGCCAATCAGAATATCGAGACACAGGAACAACTGCTGGTGGAGCTAAAACGACGGGCATTTCGCTGTACACAAGCAACCATTTCCCGGGACATGAAAGAGTTGCAGCTTATCAAAGAACTGGCACCGTCCGGGAGCTATCGCTATACCGTTTCCGTCCATCAAAACCGTCGGGATTTCAATGACCGGCTGCGTAATGTGTTCCGAGAGGGTGTGACGTCAGTGGACTTGGCTCAGAATATTATCGTTCTGAAAACCATGCCTGGTTTAGCTAACGCAGCTGCTGCGGCACTAGACGGAATGGAAATTGAAGAAATGGTCGGCTCTCTAGCCGGTGATGACACGGCTTTGTTGATCATGCGGACGGTGCAGGCAGCAGAACAGTTTTGCAGCGATCTGCGCATGATGCTGAAATAACGGGCATAAAGCAGGGCAGGTGAACGTATGCTTTCTATCCTTCATATTGAAAATATCGCAGTAATCGAATCGGCAGATATTCAGTTTGACGCAGGGTTTAACGTACTGACCGGTGAGACCGGTGCTGGTAAATCTATCGTGGTGGATGCCATCGGTGCTGTGTTAGGTGGCCGTACCTCTCGGGATCTGATTCGCACAGGAACCAAATCTGCCCTGGTCAGCGCGCAATTTTCCGAGCTTCCAGAATTGGAATGGTTCCGAGAACAGGGAATAGAGCCAGATGAGGACGGTGTTCTGTTATTGCAGCGGGAGCTGCGTACCGATGGAAAAAACGTCTGTCGCCTCAATGGGCGACCAGTGACCTTATCGCAACTGCGGGAGCTGGGACATCAACTGCTGGACATTCACGGACAGCATGACGGACAACAGTTATTGGACCCTAGCTGCCATTTGAATTACCTGGACAGCTTCGGAGAAACAGGAGATCTATTAGGACAGTATCAGACTGCGTACAAGATTGTAACGCAGTTGAAAAAACAAATGGATGGCTTGGAAATGGACGAAGGGGAAAAGGCTCGAAAGATGGATCTCTTAAGCTATCAAATTCAGGAGCTGGAGCGGGCTGATCTCCAGCCTGGCGAGGACGAGGCTCTGATGGAGCGAAAAAAGCTGCTTAGAAATGCCGGAAAAATGACGGATGCAGTGAATAGTGCGTTCTATTCTCTGTATGGCGGCCATGACTTCCAAGGGGCAGTGGATCTGGTTGCCACTGCGGCAGGCGCGTTGCAGCAGGTTAGTCGGTACAGTGATGGGTTTGGTGAACTAGCGGAAAAACTGGAAGACCTGCGCTATGAACTAGAGGATGCTGCCGAATTATTGCGGGATCAGCAGGAAGGCTTGGAGTTTTCACCAAATGAGTTGGACGAGTTGGAAGGCCGCCTGGATATTATCTATCGGCTGCGCAAGAAGTACGGTAATACAGTGGAAGAGATGATGGCGTACTTGGAGCGATGTCAGAGGGAACTGGAGGAAATTCAGGATTCCAGCGATACCATGGAACGGCTTCGAAAAAAACTGGACGTTGCATTAGCAGAGGCAGTTGAAAAAAGCCAAAAACTATCCGCCCTGCGGAAAAAAGAAGCGACAGCCTTAGAACAGCGCATCCAAAAGGAATTAGCAGATTTGGATATGCCGAAAGTTCGCTTTCAAGTGGAGTTTGCCCCAAAAACCTGCGAATTTTCCATGGATGCCACCGGTGCTGACGAAGTGCAGTTTTTGATGTCGGCCAACGTGGGAGAAAGCTTAAAGCCCATCCAAAAAATTGCCTCCGGCGGTGAATTGGCCCGAATTATGCTGGCGCTGAAAAATGTGCTGGCAGAAAACGAACTGATTACTACCCTGGTATTTGATGAAGTGGACACTGGAGTTTCCGGCCGCGCTGCCCAAAAGGTAGCCCGTAAAATGGCTGACGTGGGCGCACATAAACAAGTACTTTGTGTGACCCATCTTCCCCAGATTGCCGCTATGGCAGACGTTCACTTTTCGGTAGAGAAGGGGGAACGAAAGGGGCGAACATTTACGGAAGTGGAACGGCTTTCCCATCAACGGAGAAAAGAAGAGTTAGCGCGTCTAACGGGCGGTGCAGTGATCTCGGATGCGATTCTGGAGAGTGCTGAACAACTGCTAAGTGAGGCGGAGAGCTATAAAAGAAAAGGTTCCCGCAGTTCAATTACCAGCGGGAAAATGTAGAAGACAAGGAGAGTGAACATCATAAACAAACCAATTCTAGTGGTTATGGCTGCTGGCATGGGAAGCCGTTACGGCGGATTAAAACAAATGGATCCGGTAGGACCCAACGGTGAATTTATAATTGACTACTCCCTTTACGATGCCAGAAGAGCAGGATTTGAAACAGTGGTATTTATCATCAAGCATGAAATGGAAGCGGCCTTCCGAGAAACAGTAGGAAAACGGTTGGCAGAAAAAATGAAGGTGCGGTATGCGTTTCAACAGCTGGACTTCCTCCCAGAAGGGTATCAGGTTCCTAAAGACCGTATAAAACCGTGGGGGACGGGGCACGCAGTGCTGTCTGCCGGTTCTGAGATTGACGCGCCTTTTGCTGTGATCAACGCGGATGACTATTATGGTGTTTCGGCATTTCAAACCATTTTTGATTTTCTCTCTCAGGCACGGGATAGAAACGGTGTAGGCAATTACTGTATGGTAGGATATTTGCTGAAAAATACGGTAACGGAAAACGGCAGTGTATCCCGTGGAGTTTGTGAGATGAATTTGGCTGGGTATCTGTCACAGGTCACAGAGCATACCCACATTGAACCTACACCCGATGGAATTCAATCGACGATTGACAATGGGGTCATGATAACATTATCGGAAGACACGATTGTTTCCATGAACTTGTGGGGGTTTACAACAAGCTTTTTAACGGCGGCAGAGCAGCGCTTTTCTGTATTTTTGGACGATGCGCTGGCAAACAACCCGATGAAAGGGGAGTATTTCTTGCCTGCTATCGTAAGCCAACTGCTGAACGAGAAAAAGGCATCGGTAAAGTTGCTGAAAAGCAAGGATAAGTGGTATGGAGTCACCTATCAGGAGGATCGTCCTACGGTTGTAGCGGCGCTATCTGAAATGACCGTTGCCGGGATTTATCCCGCTCCCCTGTGGGAATAACACAGCTGAAACACATAAACACAATAACGGAAGGAGTGCAGTTCAATGCATATTTTGGTCACAGGCGGAACCGGTTATATCGGCAGCCATGCAGTCGTTGAGCTGATCCGGGAGGGGCATACCGTTTTGGTCGCTGACAATCTGGTCAATTCCACAGAGGAATCCCTACGAAGGGTAGCACAAATTGTAGGGCAACCGATCCCATTTGTCAATGTAGATCTTCGGGAGCGGGAACAGGTGGAGCGGATGTTCCAGGCGCAGCCAAAATTTGATTGCTGTATGCATTTCGCTGGACTGAAAGCCGTAGGGGAGTCGGTGGCGCAACCGTTGCGCTACTATGAGAATAACTTGAATAGCACAATTGTGTTGGCCGATGTGATGGGAAAGCATGGTTGCAAAAACATTATTTTTTCATCTTCCGCTACCGTCTACGGCACACCGGATCATATCCCCGTTACAGAAGATTGTCCCAAAGGGATTATCAGCAATCCATACGGTCAAACCAAAAGCATGATTGAGCAGATACTAACCGATGTGCATACGGCAGATCCAGGGTGGAATGTAGTTTTACTCCGTTACTTTAATCCCATTGGTGCCCATCCCAGCGGACTGATTGGAGAAGATCCCACAGGTACTCCCAACAACCTCATGCCGTACATCACCCAGGTAGCAGTAGGAAAGCTGAAAGAGCTAGGCATTTTCGGAAACGATTATGACACGCCCGATGGAACTGGCGTACGCGATTATATCCATGTGGTAGATCTGGCAAAAGGACATGTGAAAGCACTTCAAGCACTGGAACGCAACTGTGGCGTGGCGATCTATAACCTGGGTACCGGACGTGGCTACAGCGTACTGGAGTTGGTGAATGCATTTATGAAAGCCACTGGGGTGAACATTCCATACAGCATAAAACCACGGCGCCCTGGTGATATCGCCATCTACTATTCTGATCCTTCTAAAGCCAAGCGTGAGCTTGGGTGGGAAGCAGAGCTTGGTGTAGAAGAGATGTGCGCAGATGCCTGGCGCTGGCAAGAAAACAACCCGCAAGGCTTCCAATGATAAAAAACTCCCTACAGAACGGAACTGTAGGGAGTTTTTTAATACTATATTTACTCAAATAGCGGAGTGCTGAAATAGCGTTCTGCCGTATCGGGAAGAACTGTTACCACTGTTTTTCCGGATCCCAGCTTTTTTGCCAGCTTCAACGCGGCAGCCACGTTGGTTCCACTGGAGATTCCGCACATCAGCCCCTCCAAGCGAGCCAGATTCTTTGCTGTTGTAATGGCTTCCGCATCGGTTACGATATAGAGGGAGTCATAGATTTCCTGGTTTAAGTTATCCGGGATGAGGCCGTCGCCAATCCCCATCTGTAGGTGAGTTCCAATGGTTCCACCAGCCAGGATGGCCGCGTTTTCCGGTTCCACAGCCCAGATTTCAATCTGGGGATTGATGGCTTTTAGGGTTTCACCAATTCCGGATAGCGTCCCTCCGGTTCCGATGCCAGAACAGAACCCATCAATGGGACCCGCAACCTGCTCTAAGATTTCTAATGCAGTATAGTATTTATGTGCCAGCGGGTTATTGGGATTGGTAAACTGCTGGGGAATATAGACGTTAGGATTCTCCTGCTGCATCCGCAGAGCCGTATTCAGGCATTCGTCGATGCAAGCACCAATATCACCGTCATCATGGACTAGGCGCACTTCAGCGCCATAATGTTCCATCAGCTTTTTGCGTTCTTCACTAACAGAGTCAGGCATAATGACAACAGTTTTATATCCCCGCACCGCACCGACCAACGCAAGGCCGATGCCTTGGTTTCCGCTGGTTGGCTCAACAATCATGGTGTCAGAGTGGATCAGGCCAGCCCTTTCAGCCTGATTGATCATATTTAACGCAGTACGCGTTTTAATGGAGCCACCAACATTTAATCCTTCGTATTTTACGAAAACATCAGCGGAATCCGGTTCTGCC